>Ga0209426_1000096_pt1 | contig 143445 bp, 152 predicted proteins | sample Deesub1362B_J571_FD_187697 | JGI IMG/M metagenome (GOLD analysis project Ga0209426, IMG submission 187697) | Deep oceanic, basalt-hosted subsurface ecosystem from Juan de Fuca Ridge flank, Pacific Ocean, CORK Borehole 1362B_J2.571 (SPAdes)... ...
AAAGCCAACGAAGGTGGCACTGGTAGCATGCATGCGCAAGCTTTTGGTGATCCTCAACGCCATGGTAAGAGACGATGCTGGTTGGTCACCAGGGCTTGCAGCCCCTTGACTTCCGACACGGTTGCTTTCGTTGGATCGATGAAGCAATAGCCTCGCATAACGCACCTCCGGTGAACTCTCATCACAAAACGGCCAAGCGATCACTACCCTTATTCAGGGCAAGTTGGGCAGCAAATCCCTTTTCAATCTCGTCTCGGGCGATATCACTATGTCCGAGTTAGGGAGGTCGGTGAAATGGGTGTGAGGGGCGTCTTTCCGATCTTCCCCGGGGTGAGAGAGCTAGACTTTCTGGATGTCTACGAGGTGGAAACCAAGTGACTAACAAGCGTTGTGCCACCTCATTATCCCCGGCCGTATCGATGCGAATGGCCCCTATTTCCTCCTCTCTGACACCTCTAAAAGCATATCCCAAAAAAGCCCTCCCCACTCCCTTTCCGCAGTGCTTTCTCACCGTCGTCGATCACCCGGCCAACGGCCTCCCCACGGTGGAGGACATATACCGAAAATAGCTAGTTAAGGGGGCCCCTCTCCATCGTCTCGGAGGCAGATTCCCCCAACCGGCGGTCTCCCGCAGCTTATGGTATCTCTCCACCGTGGGGATACTTTCCACAATGGCACATTTGCCCTTCTCACGATCCCCTGTACGGGCGCTCTAGCCTTAACCTCCAGGTTTTTAAAGCACAGGTCCGTTTCTCACTTGCTCATGTTCCCGCGGCTCTCCATAGAACAGTTCGGGGTTCTTCCTCAACTCCTGAGCGTAGAGGTCGATCAGCTCGCGCAGCTTCAAGAGCTTGACGGTCGCCTCACCGATGACCGTGATCCGCATGATCCCCCTCTCCTTGCATATCGGCTCGAGCTTGGCAAAGTTCGGATACGGTCCTATATCCCATTCCCACTCATCCTTGGGGTATTTCTCCACGAACCACCCCGGCGGGGTTATCTTGGCGAGGATGCGCTCAGGGAGTTCGACTATGCGTTCCGCGAGGTGCATGGCGGTGCAGACCCCTAGATCCACGCCCAAAAGAAGTACGTAGCCGTCAAGGTCGCATATGATCTTCCAGCCGCCCAAGCTATCCTTATCACCGGCTCTCACTATCTCCTCTGCCTTGGGACCTATGGCCGCTATCGAGAAGACCGGGTGGAGACTCCTCACCGCACCGGGGCGCTTCCTGAAGGTCTCCGGGATTACCCCCGTCGTGCAAGGCGTCCTTTCCGGATCGTAGGGCAGGATCCTGTAAAGCCACAAGACACCTGCGGCCTCCTCCTCGGGGGACAATTCCACCCTCTCCAGGTTACGCGAATGCGTGGGCATGACGATCGTCCCCTCTTTCCCCACAACTTCGAGCAAGGCATCGATCACGGCGTCGGCCCCGCCTTCCACATGCCCGAAGCTGCTGAGAGAGCTGTGTACGCCCACGATGTCCCCCTCCTTCAACCCCAGCGCACGCAAATCCCGCACGATGTCCTCTTTAATCACAACTTTTTGCGTTGCCATTTCACATCCCACGGAAGCTTAACCCTTCGGTCTTACGGCCGCCGGAATCTGCGGAGAAAAAGAATTCCATCTCTTCCTGATTCTTCCGGGGCAAAAATCCCTCACACCTGTTCGATTGTCCCGGCGGGCATCCCTTTCATTGAGACAAATGTCTCAGTAGGGGAACTCCTAAGGGAATTAAATAGAGATGGTTTGGGTCCACAATCCTCTCTTCCTCTCTGATCCTGAGCCTTCCCCTCCCGCGGCAAATGACCCCTAGCTGTTCATTGGGATGAACGCGAAGCGGGCGGAGCGCCCGGGGAGGGCGGCGCTCGAGACCGTCATCCGCTCCCCCCGAGAGGCCGGTGAGGACCGCCGTCTTGAGCCCGGGCCTCTGCCGAAATCTCGCCGCTTAGAGGGGTTGGGAAAGTATTCCCCCATATATCGCACCCCCGGGAGCAGGATACAATTTGCCGAAATGGATGAAGAGAAATTGAGGGCGGTTAAGGTCTTCAAGACGGTGGAACTCCTTCAGTACCTCGCCGCCGTCGCCCGAGAGATCGGCTGGAGTAGGGCCTTGAAAATCATGGAGGAATGTGTGGTGAGCTCGGCGTTGAGGTGGGCGGAGGAGCATGAGGACGAACTTAAGCGAGAGGGTCCGCCGGTAGAGCGGGCCTTCGACATCTTCTACTTCAGGCACCTGGGTCTCGACCCGACCGACGTGGAGATCGCCGAGAGGACCCCCGATAAGATCGTGTGCCGGTGGCGCAACTTCTGCAGCGTCCTCGAAGCCTGCAAGCTACTCGGCCTAGATACCCGGCTCATCTGTAGGGAGGTCTACGAGAAACCGGGCCGGGAGCTCCTCAAGCGGATCGACCCCCGGCTCCGGTTCTCACGGAACTACGCGAGGATCAGGCCTTACACGGATTACTGTGAGGAGATCATAGAACTAGCGGGTTGAGGGACGTCGGTCCACCCACTAAGACCCCGTCCCGCGCTTTCGCCCCACGTAGAGGAGGTGTTCGGCCGCCCCCATGGACGGAGGGATCCTTCCCCAACCGGTAATTAAGCTCCACCCATGCCTCCCAAGGATCTCCTGCGAGCTCGTTTATCCGCTCTTCTATCATGCTGATCACGCCCTCGCACACGATGAGATCGAGGGGTTCGAAACCCTCGCCCTCCATCAATGGCTTGATATCGGATGGGTGAGCGAAGTGAGCATTGGCGAAGGCTACCTCGGGGCTGGCGTGGAGGGTCCCGGCAGAAAGAAGCCGTTCCAGGCGGCCGCGGTGCTCCATGATCCAACCCGGCTCATTCTTGGCCGCCCAGCGGATAGGGGCGTAACGGGTGATGAAGGCGACGAACAGAGGCCCGCCGGCCCCGAGGACGCGCCATGCCTCCCGGATCGCCCGGCGGCGTTCCTCCTCCGCGAGCAGATGGTAAAGCGGCCCCATGAGGAGGACCACGTCGAACTCCCCCTCCCCGAACCGCGAGAGCTCGGTGGCATGGCCGTGTATGTATCCCGCGAGTTCCACCCCGGCCTCAAGGGCCTTCTTCCGGGCGAGCTCGAGGCATCTCCGCGAGAGTCGAACAGCACGGTCTCATATCCCCGGCGAGAAAGCTCAATGGCGTATCGTCCCGGCCCCCCGCCCACATCCAACACCCTCGCCGGGGGGGAGGAAGGTATTCCTCTAGGGCCCAGAGGGTCACGGCGAACTCGGTCCGATGCTGTTCCAGCCGCGCCCACTCTTCCTGGGCGTGTTCGTCGTAGTATGCCTCCACCACGCTCACGTCCTACCTCGCGCGAGACGTTCCCATCAAGTTGGTTCGGCTACCAGCACCTGCTTCCGACAGTCGAGGCACCAAGCCCGCCCCCGAGGCCCCGTAGTAGCCGAGCACCCTCAACCCCGCACACGAACAGAGGGTCGATAGTCCCCACCAAGTGAACGGGCGAATTGAGTCCCTGCACTCCCTGGGCTGCCCATTGGGATAGACCTTGATCCAGCAGGTTTCGATGTGATTTCACTCAACGAGGAACGACCGTTCCTGCAGCATTATGAACCCGGAGAACACGTGCCAGTCGCAGGGCGGGACGTACCGCATGAGCCATTCACGGTTTGTCATCACAAGCAGAAAGCGACCGCCGGGCTTCGGTCTGTTACTGACTTCCCGAAGCACCTGAAGGGCGCGCTCTTCCCGTTCGAAGCACTCGAAGTTCGTGAGCAGGTTCACCGCAGCGTCGAACTCGTCCGAGAACGGATTTGGCACATGTTACCGCGTATAAACCCGATGGAAATCCCCTCCGCCCTTGCCGTCGCCCAAGTCCGCTCCAAGTAAGGGAGCGAGCAATTGAGGCCAACGACGCGGAACCCCCCGTCTCACAAGGGAGGAAGCTGAACCCTCCCATCCCACAGGCGAGATCCAAGATCCCAATCCCTGGCCCAACTTCCAGAAGGCCGGACCAAGGGGTCAATGAGCTCCCCGGCTCGGGGAACTGGACCTATGCCATCTCACCGCCGAAGAACTCCTCCCACCACTCAGCCATCGCGGACCCCCCTCAGCTTATGTCCGCTGAGAAACTCTACCAGCGCGCGGCACTTCACAGGACCCAGCCCTCGAGAAGAGACACCGCTTCCTGGAGGTCACGCGCCCGGGGACAGTCCGCGTCCGGACAGCGGTCCTCCCGGTCGATGAGGATCGCCGGGACGCCCACGGCCCGGGCGCCCAATACGTCGTGGTCGTAGCGGTCGCCGATGTGGACCACTTCCTCGGGCTTCGCCCCCGCCCGCTCCAGGGCGTACGTCCACATCGCCCGGTCGAGCTTTCCCCGGGGGGCGTTCGCCACCTGGGGGCTCACGAGAAAGCTGAAGTAGTTCGAAATTCCGTGCTTTTGCAGGCTCGAGCGGATGGTGGACAACGTGCGGTTGGAGAGGATGCCCAAGGCCAATTCCCTGGCCTTTAACTCCTCCAGGACGGCGGGGGCCTCCGGGTAAAGGAGTTCTCCCGCCTCTTCCGGGGCACGTTCCCAGTGGTCTTGGATCCGCTTGGCAAAGGCTGTGAGAGACCCGTCTTCCTGCATTAACCCTAAGTGAGATAGGATACGGCGGTTGTATTCAACGAAATATTCACGGGTCCAGCGGGTGAAATCGTCGGCGAAACGCTCTTTCCACCATGTCTCCGCATCCCGGTAGACCTGCTCGACCTCCCCGAGCTCCACCGAAAAACCCAGTTTTCGCAAAACCTTTAGGAGGAATTGGGCAGGGCTGAACCCATTCGGGAAATAGACGAGCGTCCCGTCCATGTCGATGAAGATCGCCTTTATCTTACGCCGGCTCAAACCACACCACCCAGGAGCCGATACACTAAATTTTCATAACTCTCACCTGAGAGGATAGCGGGGATGATCCTCCGCAGCATTGTCGCTGCCTCCCCCGGTGTAAGGCCCAGATGGACAGACAAGTAACAAGCGAGCACGACCCCGGTGCGGTCCTTTCCCGCGTGGCAGTGAACTAACGTCGGGACCCTTTTCCGTACGTGCTTTTCGAGGAACGCAATGGCTTCTGGGATCAGGCGTCTATATATCTCGATATCCTCGGATTCCCGGGGAACCGCGTCCGGAAGCAGCAGGACCTTGTGAATGAACCCTCTCGCCCTGAGGGCAGCCAGGGCCAACCCTCCCACATCGAGGGTTAGCCCTGTCCGAATCCCGGCTCGCCATAGCGCATCCAAATCCCAGTCGACTTCGTCTGGCCCGGCGCTCCCCGCCAAGAGTCCCGGGAGCACCCAGAAGACATGTCTCAACCCAACCTCCCCAGAACGATGGAATTGGCCTTCGACGATGGGCCCCCTAAAGCTCATGCGCCGCTTCTAGGACGACCCGGGCCGCCTTCCTGAGGCTCCGCTTTACCTCCTCCGAGAAGAGGGCGGGTTCCCAGCGTTTCCCCAGCCGGTCAGAGATTACCAGCAGAACCGCTACCTCGACTCGTCGCACCTCCGCCACCGCGAACAGGGCCGCGGCCTCCATTTCCACCGTGAGCACGCCGGCCCGCCGATGTCGCTCCACCTTGCTCACGAGCTCGCGATAGGGGGCATCGGTGGTCCAATTCGTTCCCTTGATCGGCTCGATCCCCTGGGCAAGACAGGCTTCCTCCAGGACCCGGGCCAACCGTCCGCTCGGCCGGACCGGCGCTCCCGGCGGCAGGTAATGGTAGGAGGTGCCCTCCTCGCGGACGGCGTCGGTGGGGATCATGAACGAACCGATGGGGAGGTCACCGAGGGTCCCCGCCATCCCCACGACGAGGAAGCGCCGGCCTCCGCAGGCGATGGCCTCCTCCAACGTGGCGGCGGCGATCGGCGCCCCCACGGGGAATTCGATCAGGCTGACTGCGCGTCCGCGATAGCTCCCTTCGTGCACCCGGGGACGTGGGGTGGGACGGACCCCGCACAGCCGGCGGAGCTCCTCCGCCGCCACGGAGGAGAAGCTCCCGATCACGACCTCGTGGAGGCTCAGTTCGTAGAGGGAACAGCCTTTACTCTCCGCGTAGTGCCGCAGGAGATCCTCAGGCGTGAAAAGCTCTCGGCTGGTATAGTCCTCCTCCCTCATGAACATTCGGGCCCCCTCAGTCCGCTTCCAACTCGATGGGACGGTAGTACTGGTCCAGGTCGCCCCGCCAGCCTTCCTCCTCGTACTCCGGCAACCGCCGCCCGGGCTCACGGGGCTTGGCGATGATTTCGAGCACCTGGAAATCCATGAAGAAGTTATAGCTGTACGCAGTCTTCACCACCAACGCGGTGTCCAACCCCTTATAGGTCCCTCCCAACGCCACGACTTCGTCCCCCGCCGCCACTGCCCCGGCGTCGGTGGCCATGAGCGCAGCCTCGAGGGCGATCTTCGTCCCCGCTCCGAAGAGCTCCAGGGCCTTGTCCACGAACGTGGCCGGGACGGCCGCTTCCCAGCCGAGAGCCCTCCCGATCCCACCGAAGGGTCGCGTCCCCTGCACGATCTCGGCGCCCTTCCGCTCGAGATATTCCTTGACCTCCCGGTATTCGGGACGGGAGAGACCGATAGGGATTTTCCCTTTGGGCCCACCAGTCGTCGCGGGCGGGTGGGTGACCACGACGAGCCTTATGTTCTTCCCCTCGAGGGCTCTCACCGCCTTCAGGGCACTCCGTCCGGTTTCCGAGGCGACCACCATCGTCCCGATCCCGAGCTCAAGAGCCCGATCGCGTGCCAGCTCCAGGACTCGTTGGGTGTTAACTTCCCCCCGGAAGCGGAAGTAAATGATTTTTCTCTCGATCTCCTTCATACCCTCACCTCACACGAGTTCCAGTCTTAACAAGGGAAACTCGGGGTCCTCCCGGAGGATCCGAAAGCCGTGTTTGAGGTAGAACTCGACCGGTCCGGATGGGTTTTCGGCGCTTCCCTTACGGGCAAAGGTCTCCACCGCCGCAACTCTCCGTCCCCGCAGTTCCTCTAGGATCGCGCGGAGCAACGCGCCCCCCAGCCCCCGCCGTCGATGCCCTTCAGCTGGGATGAATAGGCACGTAAGGAGTACAGCATCCTCACTTACCGGTCCGGCGGGGTATTTCCTTAGCATTCGGAAGAAAGTGAACTGGAGCATATTGCGCATATCCCACTACCTTATCCACCACAATGAGGAGTTTCCCGCAGTTTCTCCACTCGGCTTTTACCCGCCGTAACCATTCGAGCTTCTTTTCAAAGATCTCCTCCTTGACCTCGGTCTCTGGATCGACGCACAAGTCCGGATGTTCCCAATAGACACAGTACTTGCAGCTATAAGGATGAGTCCTCCACTCCGGAGCTTGAACAAGGTTTTCCTCCGTGAGTCCCTGCACCTTTATCCTCACCTTCGCCTCCTCAAAATTGCACCTCTCCATGTTCCCACACCCCTTCTTTACCCCGCCATCCCCCTTCGCAGAGGCATCAAAATCGCGCCTTCAATCGTTCGAGGCAGTTCTCGCCGATATAGGGAACCTTGCGCAAATCCTCCCTGCTCCGATAGGATCACCACTCGCAGATCATCCGGGGCAAATGCCTCTCCGAAGCCGGGCACCGCTGCCAGCCCCTCCTGAGGTGCGACGCTGATTTCGCGCTTCAGTTCCTTCCGTCCGGGGTCACACTTAAAGCGTTCTCCTCATCCCGTTCGGCCATCCAGTGGGTTCTCGGATCCCATAGCCCTTTGCCTGCCGGATGAGCTCGCGCTGCTCGGTGTGGGGGGTTGATGTTGGGTTTAAAGGCCCCGGAGAGCCGGATCTCGTCCAGGAGGCTCCCCAATCCATCCACTGCGGGAGGGTAGACGAGCTTCCATTCATATTCCACTCGGAAACAAGCGATGTGGTCCTCCATGACCTCGGGCAGCACATACATTAGCTTATACCCAAGCCTTTCCAGGGCTTCCCTTAGATCCCCTTCGTTTGATTTTTCCATGTGGTCCCCCTCAATATGTCACCTTCGCGAGGCCCACTCCAAACAATATATAGTAGACCCACCGACATTTTAGGCTCTAACGGCTACAGGGGGGCCGTTTCTCGACGCTTTCCACTGTGAGGTTCATGGGCGCTCGAAAACTTTTCCACCTGAGCCCCTATGGCGGAAAATATTTCTGTATCGACTCGGGACCGAAAAGTAAACGGGCATAGGAGATAAGGATTGATCCGGAACAGCTCTTGTGGCTCCAGTGGTAGAAGCTCCTGTTTCTTAGGGCAGCGTGGGAATCACCCGAGCCGAAGTGAGGGGAAATCCTTCTCCACAGTCAATTAAGGAAGTGCCACTTCAGTTCAGAGAGGCATCTTCAAATGCGTATGGAACCGCTACCCTTGTCGGATCATATAATGGCCCGGGAGGTAGCGATGAGGAAAAGGTGGTTGATCCTTCTTATGGTGGGAATGATTTGGGGATACTCCGCTTGGGGAGGAACTTGGTGGCCCATGGGCGGGCATGATCCGGCCCGCAGCTCGGCCGTCCCCGAGACGATCCTTCCTCCATTGGTCGAGGTGTGGGAGGCCCCTCTTCCCGGGAAGCCCCAGGCGATAGTGGCGGCGGGCGGGACAGTGGTGGTGGCAGTCCACGGCCGATACTCCTGGGTAATGGCCTTGAAATCGGACACGGGTGAGGAGAAGTGGCGGTTTCAGGTGACGGGAGTGCGGGGCAACTTCAAGTCCTCTCCAGCCATCCGGGGTGCACTGATCTTTGTGGGTGGCCAACTGTCGGACAGTCTGTACGCCCTGGATATTCAGACAGGCCAGGTACGTTGGGACCTTTCCGGATTAACGAACCTATACACCGACCCCGCTGTGGTGAGGGACCGCGTGATAGTAAGCAGCCCAACCGGGTTACGCGCCATCACCCACGATTCTGGACAAGTGATCTGGGAGACAGAACCGGAAACTGTCGGTAGCCCGGCCGTCACGGAAGAGTTAGTGTTCACCCTGGTTTGGGGAGGAGAACTGGCTGCCTTCTCCCTCATCTCCGGGGAAGAGGTCTGGCGGACGGGGCGAGCCTGGGGTGGAAGCCCTTCCGATCCAGTATTGGTGGGCAATTTCCTATCTCTGGTGATGAATGATACAGTATGGCTTTGGGATCAAACGACCGGTCGGTTTCGGGGCAAGATCACCCTTCCCCACCAGCAGTCACCAGGAAAGCCGCAACGTCCGGCCACCCTCCAGGGAAAGATATTCATCCCCTTGGCCGGTGAGGAGGCCAGTTGGCTGGTGGCCGTGGATGTGATGATGGGCTGGACGTTTTGGGCTAGGACTATGAAAAGACCGGTGTACACGCCCTGTATCACCGGAAAGGCAATTTATGTGGCCACCGGGAACTCCCTCCTGAGCTTGAACCGGGAGACCGGGGAGCTCATGTGGAAAAGGACGTTTCCCGCCGAGGCATCCACAGCTCCGATCGCCGCAGGCCGGTCTATCTTGTGCGGCTTTGGAAATACGCTCTATAGATTGGTGCCGAAAGGATAGGGGGAGCTTCGGCCTGTCCCTCTTTTTTTCTTCCGGCTGCGACCAACCGGGACAGCCAGAGAGCCCGGTCAGGCTCTATTAGGACTGAATCTTTAGGGTTACTTCTCTACCACCAGGGTGAGCTCGCGACTTATACTGTCACCTCCTTCGACAACGGTGATCGTGAGCCGGTAGCTCCCCGGGGAGACGTTTCCTATCGCAATCCGCACCAAGAACGAGCACGATGCTTCTCCCAGAGGTTCCACCTGGGCCTCCATTCCAGCCGGGGCCCCAGAGATTGAGACCTCTACGCCATCATCAGCCCCGGGCGCAAAAGCCACTATCCCGAGATCGCTCCCCTCCTTGACCGCCAAATAATCGGGCAAGAAGAAGAGGTAGAGGGGAATCTCGAAGCTCGCGTTGTTCTGAGCCGCGGCCCATCCGAAGCTATTCACAGGTGGAGCCGAGCCGACGCCCGCCCATTGGAAGGGGGTCCGTGGCGCACCGGCTAGGACCGCGAGGGAGCGGGTCTCGTCCCGTGCCGAGATAACAAGGGCCCGGACGGCGGCCTCGCAAGCTCGCTCATATGCTGTGAGCGCCCGATCCATGTTGACGTCCCTGGCCTCCTGACCCCTGGCCCTCATCGCAGCCTGGGCGTACCGCTCCCCCCGAAGGAAATGGTCCCAAGCTTCCCGAACCTTCCCGGGGTCTTTCCCCTCCCAGGTGGCCACCATAATGTACTGTAGGGCCACCGTCCCGGCCGATCTAAGCATCAGGCTCATGTAGGTACGCCTCACCCGATCGAGCTCGGAGCGGCTGAGCCGACGGGTACCACGCTCCCCTTGAATCTCCGAGATTTTCCAGTACGTATCGTGCAAGGGTTGATAAATTCGAGAGATTTCTTTCCGAGAGGGGGGCTCGGACGTCTCCGGTTCACCGGTGGGCTCCCGCCCCGGTGTCTCCTTTTTCGGGGCACTACATTGTCCGGTGTCGGCCACCTCGTTGACGATGGTCCGAAGGTGAACCTGTGCCTCTCCGTCAGGCCCTTTTATCTCCAAAAGTTGGTCCCCTTTGCTGGGGTCCAACACCGTCTGCCCGGAGCCGAGGTCGTCGTTGCCATTGATCACCGGGAGCAACATGGAGCTCACCACCCCGGTTGCCAGATGGGTGAGGGCGAAGGTCGGATTCCAAAAGTAAAGGGCGGCCGCCCTCGCCAAGGTGAAAAGGATGGCCCCGGCGACCTCTTTGCTCCCGTTATCGAGCTCGACCAGGGAGTAGGTCAGAGTGATGGGAGAAGCTGGGGTGCACTCAAAACCGAGTTGGTTCGCGATGTTGAGGTCCCATAACCCGTTGCTGGCCTCCAAATCCAAAGTGGCAGTCGCCTCCAGCTGGGCCTGCCCGGCTTTGCTGAGGGCCACTAGAGAAAAGAGCAACTCCGACTTCCCGTTTATCCCATCGTCAGGGATCATGGGAAACCGCACTGCCTCCACCGCGATTAGTACCTGCAACGGTGGTGGCCCCGGAGGATCCCAATCCGCTACTACAGGTACCCCACAGAGCAATGCCGCCGACACCATGCCTAAAATGAGCCAACCTCTCCCCTGCATTGGTTCACCTCCGCTATACAGGGCAAGGCTCACACAGACTTGGGCTATTCCCGTTACATCACCCCCGACTGGACAGGACCAAGCGGAGGCAAACCCCGGAAGGCTACGCTATGATGATTCCCGTATGAGTCCCTCGCCCAATTTGGACATGCATAAGAGATCATAATGAACTCGCGCTGTTAGACCAATGCTTGGCCCGGTTTTGTGTTAATAGAAAAATAAGAGTAGCGGATCCCGTGCCGTAGATCATGGCGAAGCACCTCGGAGGGAGGAGTCGCCCGACATTGGACCAGGGGGAGTTGGGTGTTCCTGCGGTAGACGGCGCGGGGATAGGTGGTATCCCAAATGATCCTTTTCCTAGAGCAAAGGGCGTTCGTCAAAAATAGAGGCCCGTGGTTAAATCTATATCTAGCCGAGGGTATGGTCAGCGCGATTGCCGATCAATCAGTCACAAACGGCAAAAGCTTCTCCCTTAACTCTTCCCGAGACAAGACCCCGAGCCAGACCAATAGCTCAAGAGCATAAACAGAATACGCTGGATCACTGCTCTCTGTCCAGAAGACACGCCAACCTCCATCGACTTGTTGTGTGCCGCAGATGGCTACAGCGACTTTCTGCACCCGTGGATCATTCAAATCATAGCCGGCCTTGACGACGGATTCGTTCAGAAGATGTGTCAAATAGTAAATATCGTTTTCCTCACGTTCGCCCCGGTAGACGTGGTATCCACGCTCGGCGTCCTCAGCCAATTGGGATAGGAACTCTTCGAATCTTTCTTTTCCCCGTCTGTAGACTTCGTCGTCCTCGCCGTAGAGTTCGCGCATGAGGAAGGCCACCCCGACGGTCGTGTCGGGGTCAGGAACGGATCCTTCATACATGGGATAGGTCCCATCGGGGTTCTGCATCCCCCGGAGCCACTCCAGCGCCTGCTTGAAGGCCTCGGTATCGTCCATCCCCACGAGATGGAGGAGCTTGATGATCCGCGCGGTGTAATAGGTGACGCTCTTCTCTTTGGACTCCCAGGTCATCCACTCGGGGATCGGCACCCCCTGTGCCTCGGCGAAACCGCCGTCGGGTCGTTGGTGTTCCAAGATAAATCTCAGCGCCCCTTGGATAGTGAAACACTGGGGGGGCATTCCGCAGCGGACCAAAAGGCCCGCCATTGCGTAGGTAACTTTGAGGCCCGAGGCCTTTCGGTCAAACTGGTTAGGAAAGCCGCCATCGGGATTCTGTTCCTTCAAGATGGTGAGCAATAGATCCTTGGCCATCTTGGTCTCCAAAAGCCCCGCCGTCTCCAACAGCGAGATCTTCTCCGCTTCCCCTGCCTCCCTCATAATGAAGGGAATCGGATCACACTTGAATTCGTACTCCATACCACCCCCACCTCCCACATCATGATCATACAGCGTAACCTCGCGAAAGCTCCACAAGGCGATTAAGTCTGGTGAGATGGGGGTCTCAGGAACCCAAGATATCGCATCCACGGCTTTATCGACGCTCGAGCGACCCTAGGAAGGGGTCACCACGGCGGGATCAAACGGGCACGGCAAATATTGGCCCTCGAAGCACTAAATTTACGGCTTTATTTATAGCATCTTGATCAACCGTCTTTTCGGTCATCGAATCGACCATTATTGCCCAAGTTAGGGTGACGGCTGCACCCGCGTAATTGAGGTCAAGCACATTTTTTGGACTTCCTCCCGAAGCGCACCAACACCGGGGGAGTTCGGCCATGGTCCGGCTGAACTCGGGGTAGACCCTCTCGCATAGAACAGGGCGAATTTTCTGTAGATGCCCCGGTGCTACTTCCTCCAGCAGAACCAGCAGACCATATTGAGGATCGTCAGCTCCTCGCGAAAGCCCAGGTGCTCAACTCGATCGCTTATAGCCTCCTGCTCGGCCGGGAAAGTGAGCAGCGCACGGCGCTTCCCTAGGCCCTCAAAAAACTCCAGATCTGCTTTTAGCAGGGCGGGAAGGTAATCTACGTGATCCTCTTCGATCAGGAGCTCCTCTATCCCTCCTACGTTAGCTGAAGCGTCCGCCCGCACCAGGACGAAGCCCACCGCTCGGTCCTCTGCAACTAGGACGAGCTCCCGCCGCTTGAGGCCTAGAAGCCGCGCTCGTACCCTTCCAGAGAACGGGGGCTCACACCGTGATCTCCGCGAAGTCCTCACCCGAAAGTACTCCTCTCCCAACACGCGCTTTTCTAGAGCAACGAGCTGTTCCCTATCCGACGGGAGATAGTCCCTCACCTGAGCGGAGCCGTCGATGGCAAACGAATCGCGATCGAACGGGAAATCTATGCCCACACAGCGTAAGCGCTGATAGGCCTGGAACCCTGATCGTTCATAGAGCCTAACTGCTGGCGGATTGTCCTACCGCACGCCCACGGTGAGCCGATCGCGTCCCAAGCGCTTAGCCTTTACAAGGATGGCCTCCATCAGGGCCTTTCCGATCCCCTGACCCCGGTAGTCAAGATGGACCGCCGTGCCTATCACCTCCAGCACCTTCCGCCCGGTGAGGCCCACCAGACCGACCACCTTCCCTTCGCTCTCGGCAACTAGATAATGCTCTGTGCTTCGGCTGAGGGTCTGCAAAGCCCGCAGGAATGGATTTCTCAGGGCAGTGCGCAGCTGAGATGCGAATTTTTCAGTATCGATGCTTAAGAGCCCCAAGTCATTGGCGTGGGCCATGAGCATCAGATTCACGAATTCATCTGCATCCTGAGCCCTCAAAGGGCGGATCTGAACGGACATCTTTTTACACCTTCACTTGAGATTGCTGGTCCTCTTTTTGCTTCAGGGGCTCGGTCACGGCAATGAGCCCGCCCGCCGCTCCGTCCCCGGCCCTCCGGCAGGATCTCCCGATCGAAGCGCTCGTACAGCTCCAAGAACTTCTCGAACAGGGCTTCCTCGCTGAGAACTCGCTCAACCACCTCCTTCCCACAGAAGTAGGCCAACACCCAAGCCCGCCCAGTCTCAGGACTCGCATTCCAGCCCGCTCCAGGAGCTCCCGCAACTCGCTGGGCAGGAAGGCCTTGAAGACCCCGAAGTAGTCCTGGGTGAGCCCCTTAGTCAGCTGGGGGTTCTCCGGAAACTGCTCCTGGTGCCACTCGCCCCGTTCCAATATCGCGTAGACCGTAAGGAGGAGCTGTCAGGCCACTTCCAAGCTGGCCGCCGTCCAGATGGGCACCATCCCAGCCCGGTTGGCCACAGTGATGATCAGCTTCTTCCGGGTCACCCGGCAGCTCCCGAAAAGGGCGCGCTCCGCCTCGGGACCGCAGAAGGAGATTGCCCTGTCCATGTTGAGCACTAGATCAAAGGAGCGATCCGGAAAGGCCAAGGCGACGGCGTTCCCTTCCACGAAGTGGATGTTCCCAAGTCTTAGCTCCTCGGCCTTTCGACGAGCGATCCCCAGCATCGCAGTGGAGAAATCCAGGTGAGCGGCTGCAAAACCACGTTGAGCTAAGGGAACGGAGAAGGCGCCCGTCCCTGCCCCGACGTCAAAAAATCGTCTTTATCCCTTGAAGGTGCTGCTCGATCTCCCGCCAGCGGAGGGCCCTGTTAATGGACTCATCGCCCAAATCCTGTTCTTCTTTTGGGGCCTTGGCGTCCCACCAACTCCGCTCCCGCTCAAAGTCTATCTTCTTCATGAATCACTCGCCGCTTCAGACCCTTTCAATCTTCACCCTTCTCCGGATTCCAGACCTGGTTTCATCAGTGGAGCAAGGGCTTAGGCCCCGGCGATGTGCTCCTCCATGTGCTTGATAAGCCACTCACCCTCAGGGGCATACCCCTCATTCAGCAGCACCTCGCCTATTAAGGTTTCCAGGTGGACCCGGATAGGGAGTCGTTGATCTTGCGGATCTCCACCTCTGTGGCCCATGAGCTTTGCCTCCTGCTCCAAGCCCTTGAGAATCATCGAGAGGGAACCCTCATCGTAGCACTCGGGGAGGAGGCGGAGGTTGTCGATCTGACTCCACTCCACACGCCACTTGAAGTCTATCACCCCTACCGGCGTCCCGCCGAGGAAGATGTAGGAGAGATGGGTCGGACCGCGGACGCTTGGTCCCTTCAGCCCGAAGAGCGCCACCAGCTCATCCTTCCAGATCCGGCAGAAGGGATCGCCTTGGCCAAGGATGGAGACGAACTCCTCAGTAAATTCCCCCCGGATTCGAACTCCAATGACGACAGCCCATCAGGAGTGACGTATTGTTCATCGAAGAGGCCTTCGACGAACTCGCCTTAGGTGACCACGCCCTTCTCTTCAAGCCCTGAGAGCACTTCCTGCAACTCCCTCGGCTTAAAGCTCCCCTAAAAGAGCGAATCCAGCTGATGTACGCTTAAAACGCCATTCGTCCGGAGGAACTTCAAGACGAGTTCTTCCTTGGCCCGCTCCGGGGTGATCGCTGCGAGGTTGAGTCCTTTGGGAGCCCACTTCTCAAAGATTTCCCAAAGGGGCTGGCCCCAGCCCCTCGCCACGGCCCAGCCTGCCCGACGATCTTGAGTGAAAGATCCAGCCGATGGAGGCCCTCCTTGACCGCCCTCTTGCTCAGGATCACACCAGCGGTGATCTCGCCCTTGTGACGGGGCCGTGGGCCTCGATGAACTCGAGGATCAGCCGATCGTTTGAGGTAAGCTCGAGCTTGGGGGTCAGCGCTTGGTAGTAAAGGGGCAATCCACTCATGGGTACGTATTAGTGCGCACCGCCGAAGAAGCGGCCCTCGACGATCTTTTTATCTTGCCATTGGGGTTGGGAGAGACCATTCCCGCTTCCAGTGGGTCATCCGGTGGTATAGCGGTGCCGTCCAGGAGAGACCGCTGACATCCCTCAAGATGGTGAGAACATCTTGCTTATCGCGGCCTTTGGTCCCGGGTGCTAAGTGATGCCGCCGCATCTGGAAAACGCGGAGAGTTCGTGGGAGAACATCTCAACCTCCTTTGAGACCCTCCTCAAGATAGGCAGTGAACCTTCTTTCCATTTCGGCGATCTCCCTTAAGCTCTTGGCCACGGCCCCGGACTTCTTCATGGCCGCCTGCCATTGCACCCGGCCATTGAGTCGAGCCTGCCCTATCCTCATCTCGGAAGCCTTCTCAAGATGTTCATTTGTGAAAGGGGCCTCCGCGATGGACTGGGCGCTGTCGAAGCAGCGTTGGGCGGAGACCCTGAAAGAGAAGATCGCATAGAAGTTCAACCAGGGGGATGAACCGGTATCTTCCTATATCTTCAGCGAGCCTCTCGATGGCCCCGGCCCCTTGATACATGATCTCCTTCCCCAGGTCCCTTCCCTCGCAAGCTTTGAGGATATCCTTGAGCAGCAGAAGCACCTGGAGGAATCCATCAGGATCATCGACCATCGGCACCTCACCATCGACGTGTGTGAGAACCAAGTAGTGATCCAAGCCCGCCTGGAACCTGCGGAAGGGACTATAGGTCAAATAACCCATATCGATCGGGCCGAGGATGATTGGACCTTGCTCTAGAGCCGAGTGCAGATAGGTGAGGGCTTCGTCCTCGTCCTGGAACCAGCGGAATTCATAGCGATAGCCGAGGGCTTCCAAAGCCCTGCGGACGCCTATGTGGGGATTGCACCCACAGGCGGCGAAGCCGCCTTTCTTCTCAGGCTCAGCGAGGTAGACAAAGCCGAAGGAACGGTGGTTAAGCACTCCAAAAAGGGCAAGGGATAGGGATCTCCTTTTCAGTCGAGGACCATCTTCAAGCACTTGGAGTAGCTGTAGCTCGTCCTCCCGCAGAATGGGACCATAAATCCAGGTCTGTCCCAGCACATAGGAGAAGTGACCATGGATGATCCTTTACTCATCTAGGCTCCTTTCCCTTCAAAGAGTCTGCAGAGATGGAACTTTTCCGAGAGGCTGATCGACTCATCGTTGAACTTTTCTCCCGGCATAGAGCACGTGCTCTGCCGCACCGTGGATGCTGGGGTCCCGGCCGAGCCGATAATTCAGCTCGACCCAGGCCTCCCAAAGCTCTACCGAAAGCTCGTTGATCTTCTCCTCGATCAGGCTGACTACTCCCTCGCAGGCGATCAGATCTAGAGTCTTGAAGCCTTCACTTTCCATCAGGGACCGGACTTCGGTGGGATGGGCGAAGTTGGGATTCGTCTTACCAAACCGTATAGCATCTGGTCTGGCTCGCTGAATGCCCGTGTTCAGAATCTGCTCAGCGGCTTCATGGTGCTGGTAGGAGTCCGGTGCGTTCTTCACGACCCAGCGCAAAGGAGCGTAGCGGGTGATAATGGCAGCAAAGATCAAGCCTCCAAGGCGGAGGACGCGCCATGCCTCCCGGATCGCCCGAGGCGCTCTTCCTCTTCGAGGAGATGATTGAGTGGCCCCATGAAGAGAACCACAGCGAAAATCTCATCATCGAAGCACGAAAGGTCGGTGGCATCCCCATGTTCGTAGCGTGCCAACTCGACTCCGGCCTCATTGGCCTTCTCCCCGGCGAGATCCAAGCAGCCCTACGGAAGGTCGAAGAGGGTCACCTCATAGCCCCGGTGGGTGAGGGCGATGGCATAGTGTCCCGGCCCCCCGCCGACATCGAAGATCTTCCCGGAGGCTTAGGCAAGTAATCTCCGAGCGCCCGCATGGTCACGGCGAACTCGGTACGGTGGCGTTCCAGCCGCTCCCACTCATATTTGAGGTTCTGATCGTAAAAGCGCTCGACTCCGTCCATCCTCCATGCCTCACGCTACTTAAAGGCCCTCTTCACAAGCCCATTCAACCCCTCCTACCACCGGAGTTTCAGCGCCCCTTTGGCTGCAAGCGCATGCGGGGTCACCCAGCCAACCAATGCCAGAGTGTTCATCGGACCCTTCTGGCAAGTGCAACTGATGTAGACACTTTCATTCCCCAAGGCAAGCAGTCTAATGAATAATCCCTGGACATTTCCGGACACGCTCGAAATCGGCAGGTAGCCGATGACCTCCCCACTTTCGATCAGCAGAGCCTGATCGATGGCTATCTGGAATTCACCGGTTCGGTGATCGACCCGCTCTGTATACTTGGAGCCCTTCAGGAGAATCGATCTCTTCTCTGCCGTACGGAGTTCCTCTTTGGGGTAGTCGCCGGGGGCCACCACGATATTGCTCATCCTTACCAGAAGTGGATCAGTAACAAAGAAGGCTCTACCGTTGCAAGACCTTTTCGCTCCCAAGGCCGGGGCGGTGAGGCGATGGTGCAGGTAACTTCGCAAGATCCCTTTGTCTATTAAGGGCATCCTATCGGCCTTTGAACCCTCGTCATCGTAGAGATAGCCCCCATTTGTTTGGGGAAGTGAGGGATCATCGTAGATCGTAAGGAAGTCCGGCCCTATCCTCTCTCCCAATCTATCGGCCGCCCAAGTGCCCTCGGCCAAGATTAGATCCGCCTCTAGCCCATGACAAGCATCCTCGCAGATGGAGCCGAACAGGACAGGATCGAGCAACACGGGCAGATCTTTACGGATGCGAATCTCTTTATGCCTGCTGAACAGCTCTTGGTCGGCCTTGAAGCCCTGGAAGAAGCGCTCAATCTCGCCCCCGAATAAAACTTCTAGGCCCCCTCGGCGGCCGAAGCGGCGGAGGAAGCTTCCCTGGGGCAAGGCGGCTCCGACGGTGAGCTGGATAGTGGGGACGATGGCCTCGATCACCGTCCCTTCGCTGTTCATCACCACCCGCTCCTCCAGGTGGTCGTGATACCGCAGCTTCTTGGTTCCCCCAAGACGGTCCAGGAGCTCGGCCAATCTCTCCCGCTTCTCTTTTGGGCTCAGCTCATCAAGCCTCCGCTCCACCGGGTAAACGACCCGGGATCTCTCCACCGGGGCCTCCAAGATCGCACGAAGGCCCGCCGGCCAACCACGGCCCACCTCACTGAAGGCCCTCTCCACCAAGGCCTTCAAATCCTCGTCCGTAAAGCTTTGGCTGGAAGCGAAGCCTACGCCCTCCTCCGTCAGCACCCTAAGCCCGAGGCCCTCCCTGGAGATCCTCTCAACTTCCCAGGCCTCCTTAAGGAAGATCCTGACACCTTCCAGACGCTGGGCCCTCACATCGGCGAAGAGGGGCCTTTTGGCCTGAGCGATCTCTAAGACCCTCTCCGCAGCAGCCTTTACTTCACTCATACTCATAAAGTTACCACCACCAGCGTTTCGTCCGGGGCAACGCCAGGATCTCCCACACCTCGGGCCGCTTATCCGGATCTTTTGCGAACAGGTCGCAGGAGAAGGCCGTCTTCAGGACGATGGCCATGTCCGCCCCTCGTTCCGTACCGCCCACGGCGTTCACGTCTTCGCCGGGCGGCACCCGCCCTGCATGGTGGCCATCAGCCCCACCTCGATTGCCACCTTGAGGCCGTTGCCACTCACTATTCGGAAGGCGTCGAAGGCCACTACCGCGCTTGGGGTGGATCGGGGGCGCGGATGACCCTCGCGCTTCTCTCCGCGGCCCTCAATCCTTTGGCAAGCTGGAGAGCGATATTCCCAAACGAGGAAGCCACCACCACCGTGTCGATGTTCCCCTCGCCGAGGCGTTTGATCACCGTCCGGATTACGTGCTGGGTGTTCTCGTCCCCTACCTCTCGAAGCAATAAATTGCCGTCCTCTTCATCCACGCCTCCTCAGCCGCACTTCGATCTCGCCCCAAAACTCTCCCGGTCTGCACCAAACCACCGTGGGCCTCCCGCGATAGGATCTCACCTCTCCTCCCCCAGGCTTAACGGAGAGAATCTCGTATCCCTTGGGGAAGGAGATGCGCTGGAAGTGAGGCCCGATCCAAGCGAAGTTCGACTCGTAGACATATTTTTCTCGACCTTCGGAGAAAAAATGGGGAACGGTGTAAGCGCCTTCAAGCCAAACTTTGATCTCCTTTACCTCACCCGGAACGATGTTCTCGTACAAGGCGTAGAAGAAATACTCCCCATGATGGGTCTCGGCCATGAGACCGATGAGCTTTTCACCTTGAATCCCCATGGAAACCGGCCTGAAACAACTAGAAAAAAGCTCGACTCTAGAGAGCCCAAGGAAGTTCCTCAACGAGTCTTCGCCGATCTTTATAGTCTCTCTCACCGTAATTCGGGCCCGGTCTCCTTCACCGACCAGGTCGGTCCACTCGCAGAAGAGATATTCTGTCGCTTGCATCTCTGCCAATTTGAACCTATCTCTCTACCAGACCCACAGCCTGATCTTTTACCGGCTCGCCGGGGATCATGAGTTAGAGCCGATGTCAGAGGGTCCGGTCTGTAGACAGAATGGCTAACATCAAAACCCAAGTAACAGGGGTGAACTGCTCCGCTTCGAGTTCCATCCCTAGCTCGGCAAACGTGCGATATAGCTTCATAATCCTGAGGAAATATTTCTCTTCCAGTCAATCGAACTTGAGCAGTGCTTCCCACTTTGCCTCCTCACCCCAGAAGACTAGATCACCAAGGGCCTACACCCCCGCCCCTTTTCAATACCCGTAGCGTCTCCCGCGCTGCTCGAGGCTTAAGGAGATGGGGGACGGGGTGAAAGGCGCAGGTTCTCGCCACGGTATCGAAATGTTCATCCGGATAAGGGATCTGCAAAAAACGGCTCTCCCACTCTCCGCAGCTCGCACCGCGGATCGGGCTCATCTTTCCTTGGCCTTCGCGAACATGCGTTCGGAAGGGTCCAAGGCCACTACCCGCCCCCCCGGGCAAGGCAGAGCAGGGTCAAATTGCCCGTACCGGTGCCGATGTCCAGAACCAGCACTCCGGGCCGATCCGGGCCACTTCCACCACCCGCTCCAGGACCTCCGCATATCGGGCATGCACTCTTGATTCCCGGGCGACGGCCACATCGTACCGATCCGCCCACTTGTCGAAGTCCCACGTCTTCAACCATCGCATCTGTTAATCCTCGATCCCCGACGATAAGGCCTTTTCGATCACAGCGCGGACCTGATCTTCGGTGACCGGGCCGAAGAGCTTTTCCTCGCCGTTGACGAAGATCCCGTCGGCCACCCCATAATGGGCCAGGGTCTCCGGCCCCGCTGGTACTTCCCTCAAAGCCACTTGGCCGGGGAACTCGGCCGCAACCTTTCGCAAATAGAGCACCGCTGCCGCCCCCACGGGGCAGAAGTGCGAACCGATGATCAGGACCTCCACTGGTACGCGGCCCTCGACGGGGATGTGCGAAGATAACGGCTCCACCTCCACCCGGGGTTGCGAGAGGGGGAAGTACATAAGCTTTCCGCCGTCCTCCTCCTGGATCACCCTGAAGCCACGTTTCGCGAAGTGAGAGTGGTGCATGTAGCCCTCGTAATCGGTGGTCCCCACCAACACTCCTTTGTAACCCTCCCCCTTCAAGTGCTCGATGAAGGCAGAAAAGAGCTTCCGCATGTAACCCCGCCCCTGATAGGGTCGTTGGATCCACTCACAGTAGAGCCAAGCCACCCCAGGCTCGGTGCGATATGGGACCAAAGCCCTCTCCGAGGGAGCCCAGTAGATGTGCCCGATCACCTGTCCTTCTTCCTCCACATGAACCCCCTCCACGTGCGTTCCCAGATTCTCGGCGAACCAGTTCCGGGATAGCTCGAGGCCATCCGCCCAGAACGGCCGAGGGGACTCGGTCGCACAGGGATAGGTCCCGGTCGTCTCCTGGGGGTCCTTGAGGGAAAAGATCCGCATGGAGATCACCTCCCGAAGGAAGTATAGCTCCCATATCGAGTCCCGACTCGGAACTCATGGGCTACCTTCATGCGGCCCGGATTTTCCCTCCGTCGGGAAAGGTGGCCCGCTCCCCGCCCAGATAGTCCAGGAACCGCTGAAAGGCCGAGACAATCGCGGGATGTGACCAAGGAAGCCCTCCCGGCTCCTTCCAATAAGAAAGCACGTTTAAAGTCCCCGTGGAAGCCTCGAACTTGGCATCGAACCGGGCCACGAACCGGTCCTCATAGAGCACCGGGAGCACGTAATAGCCCCAGCGGCGCTTGGCCGGGGGCTTGTACACCTCCCAGGCGTATTCGAAATCCCATAGTTCCCTCAGGGCCTTCCTGCTCCAGAGGAGTGGATCCAGTGGGGAGAGGAACCGGGCGCGTCCATCGAAGTCGTGCCGGCGGGCCTCTTCCAGCCGCGCCTCGGCGTCGGGAGGAGCCAGGAACGTCGTTTTGACGCCCTCAACGTGTACGAGCACGAGCCTTTCTTCCGCCATCAAACGTTCTGGGAGCCCGCTCCGACGCACCCCCCGCGGAGGGGGCCAGCTATCGGCGTCCCCACGCAAGGGGAGGAGTCCGGCATCCCGTACGCGTTTTAAGAGAAGCCACTCCCAGAACTCATCAAGGGTTGGAGGGGCTCGATCGTAGAGGGAGGCGGGGATGACGCGCTCGGCCAGGTCGAAGTAGCGGCGGAAGTTCTTCCTGTAGGTAACACTTATTCGGCCCCGGTTCCAGAGGGCGATTAGAGCCACGTTGGCCACCCGGGTGGCCTTCCAGCCCCGGCGAGCCTCTTGGGCGATCCCCCGTTCCCTCAGCTCCGCGCTGGAGAGAGGGCCGTGTTCTTTCACCGCCGCATAGACGGCTTCAAGCGCTCCAGGATGATCCCGCTTCAACCGCTCTTCCCGCTCACGCTCCCACCGGTTCCCGCCCGCCTCCATCCGAGCCCGGAACCAGGGGAAGTGGACGATGGGGATGAGGGAAAGCATTTTATCCCAATACTCGAACCCAAGCCGCTCGCGGTGGACGAGCTCCAGCACCTGGCCCGGGTGCGTCCCGTCCACGCGGGCTTGGATCACCAGGTCATGACTCCGGCCGAGAATCGGCAGGGGATCCAGCTGGAGCACGTTTAGGTCGGCGAAACACCGCCGGATCCCCTCTTCCCCCGGCGGGTAGCCGTATCCGTGCAGGCCAAGGGCATGGATGAGATACCAGCGTGCTTCCTCTATAGTCCAACGAAATTCCACTTACCCCATCACTCCCCATGTCAGATGTAAATCGACCGAAGTGCTGCCCTCGATACCGCTCGAGGCCACATATCCTTCCCATGATCCCCCAAAGGTATCTCGACGGCAAAGCCTTCCCGTATGTCAATGGGGCCACAATTTCTCGTGAAAGCGAAGTTAGTCGCCCACAATAGGTAGCTACAAGGAGGTGGAAATGAAGGAAAAGCGCATACGGAAACTGGCAGTGGAAGAGTTGGAGGTGGAGCGGATCAACGTGGTGGGGAAGGACGACAAGGTCCAGCTGGTGATCTCCAATCTGGAGCGCCTCCTTGACCCAGTGATTGCCGGAAAGGTCTTATCGAAACGCAAGGGAATTCCCGCAGCGGGGTTAATCTTCTACAACGATGAGGGAGACGAATGCGGGGGCTTAGTATCTGGAAGGGGAAGTCGCGCGGCAGCGGCTGGACTGCTTTTCGATCAGTACAAGCAAGACCAAATTGTTGGGCTTACGTACAGTAAAAGCAATGGGGAACGGCAGTACGGACTTAAGGTTTGGGACCGCCCAGATACCCCGCTCCCCGAGGTGTGGGAGTCGATGCGGTCACAGGACGCGAATCCTTTCGGCGCTCTTCGAATTTTCATCGGGCGAACATCGGATGGCGAAGCGCTGATTCGGATTTCCGACTGCCAGGGGAAAGAACGGCTAAGGATCGTGGTGGACGAAGTGCCCCGGCTCGAATTCCTCGACGAAAACGGAAGGGTGATGTACCGGTTACCACCGAGTGATGATACCGAAAGCGGACGCTGCGTCTCGGACTGAGCATCTACCCCTTTTCCTGGGCGAAGGTGAGGATGAACCCGAAGGGATCACAGATGGTGAACTCCCGGATCCCATAGAACTGGTCCACGGGGGCCATCAACACCTCGGCCACCTCCTTCACCCGCTCGTAGAGGGAATTCACGTCGTCCACATAGATGTAGAGGATAGCGCTCACAGGGCTATCGGGGATCACCAGGCCGGGAATTCCGCCCAAGCCGCACCTTTCTCCCACAGCATGAGCTCCACCCCGTCCAGTTCGAGGGAGGCCCATTCGTGGGGCGGCTGTTCGGGGTAAACCGCAGCGAGCCTCCCGCCCAGGACCTCACAGTAGAACCGGATTCCCCGCTCCACGCCCTCCACTAACAGCATCGGCGCCGCCTTCCGGAACACCCTCACCTCCTCACGCCGTCGGCCCACGATAGAAGACCGTGGCCGGACAGCCGGGACAGCGACCGTAGAGTTCGCAGAGATCGCACCGTGCTCCACAAGGGCATACCTCCAGCTTCCCCCGGGGGAGCCTCAACTCGGATGGCGGATAAGGGACGTTCTCCGCTCCCGTTACCAATAGCTCAGCGCTCAGCAGCCCCAGAGTATCGCGAGGCCGGTCTCGGATTGACTCGAGCCACCACCGGCGGTCCCCCGGGGCGAAACAGGCCCAGACGAATCTCTCCCCAAACGCTCCCACGAAGGCACAGTAGGGGCAATCCCTGAACTTCTCCGCCAGTCCCCGGGCCCTTTCGGCCGAGCCGGCATTACCGATGGTAAGTCCGCAGATCCTCCTCCCGCCCAACGCTTTCCCTTTTTCCCACAGGACCATGCTAACCCCACCGACCGCGCGTCAGCCCGGTAATCGAGAGAAATGGCCGTGGATAATCCGCCATTCCCCGTTTTTCTTCAGGAAGATCAGCGTGACCCTGCTCACAGTTCGCTCCCCCTCGATCTCCTCCTCCCGCAGCGAAACGCTGTAGGCCACCTCTGGCGAAAGAAGATGTACTTGCGTGTCGTAGAACCTCATCCTCCAGCCCGGGGGCTGGTTCTTCTGGATCCAGTCCATGATCCACAGGAATCGCTCCCGGCCGAAAGGCTCGGGGATGTGGTTCTCCACCTCCACGAAGCGGGGATCGTCGGCCCAAAAGAGGGCGGCCATCCCTTCGGCGTCCGCCGCCTCGAAGGCCCGCTCATACGCCGCGATGAGCCTCAGGATCCTCTGCACATCGGCCTCGCTCACCCCATCTCACCTCCCCTGATGGCCGCGGCCAGCCGCTCCCCCGCCCGAAACGCCCGCGCGAGGAGCTCCGGTCTCTTTCGTACGTCACCGACGTCGGAGAGCCGCTGAGCCAGTACTTCATCCACCGTGTTCGCGCCTAGGTCCCTGAGGCACGCCTCCATCACCCGGGCGCAATGGCGCAACTCGTTCAAGGGGGAAAGGTCGCATATCGCCACCACGACCCCGAACCGACCCCGGTGCCGACTGCGGAACCGTACCTCCCCGGAGGGAACCCGCACCATCTCCACCTGGGAGCAGTCCACCCGGTCCACGAAGGCCTTCATCTGTGCGGTCACCGTCCCCACGTACATGGGGGAGCCGAGGACGATCCCCACGGAATCGAGGGCTTTTTCCAGGAGTGCGTGGAAGTCGTCCCCGACCACGCACTGACCGGAATCGGCGCAGGAATAACACGCCCGGCATGGACCGATGTCCAGTTCGCCGAGGAGGACCTTCTCCGTCTCAATCCCGTGGGCCCAGGCGCCGGCCAACACCCTCTCCACCAGAACGTCCGTGTTCCCGCCCCGGCGCGGGCTCCCCACGATCCCTAAGACCCTCATCTCCGCCGCCTCCCCCCGCTCATCGATTGAGGCCGCCGTAGGAATACCTCGATGGGCGACCCGGGAAGCCTAGCCCCACGCGCAACAGATCATCTTAGCAGAGCCGAAATATTCCAGTACCCAAACCTCATGCTCCGCCCCCGTCTGCTCGGACCGGAAACGTCTTCTGGGCTGAAAGCCAAGGCGCTTATAGAGTCCGAGCGCCGCTCTGTTATCTAGATTGGGAGAGACCACAATAGTTCTAAAACCCTGTTCGAATAAATGCCGCATGAGCGACCGTAAGACATCCGCGGCGTATCCACGTCCCCAGAAACGCTTGACAGCTTGATATCGATCTGGACCATCTTTTCCGCCCGGTAGCCCCAGTACTCGCACTCCGCTTTAAAGTAGGCTTCACCACAAGGGTTGCCCGCTGCGTCTTCCACTGTCCAGTACTCACATAAGGGGCCACGCCGGCGTTCCAATTCCTCGAACCGCCTCCACATCCCTGCGCGTCGATCCCCAAGCCGGCAGGGTAGCCGATGTAGCGCATCACCTCCCCATCGTTCCACAGTTTCTGTAAGAAAGGCAGGCCACTTTCTCGGGTAGACCGTAATCGAATTCGTTCCCCCCATAGCGCCATCCCCTGAAAGATCAGCCTCCTCGGGCACAGGTGGAAAAGTACTTCCTCCAGTCGAGCTGGGTGAGCTGGAGAGTATTTCCATCGGGATCCTTAAACAGGGCAATCCGCCCACCCCAGGGAGTGTCCTCGGGACCTGCGGTGAATTGCACCCCCCTGGCCGAGAGCTCTTTACAAGTCCGGTCCACGTCGTCTACCAGGAAGTTCACCACCGGCTCCCCTTTCCGCGGGGGCTCGAGCTCCCCCCAAGTTTTGAGGCCGAACTCTACCCCCCCGATGTCGAACCCGGCATAGTCCCCGAACACGTATTTCAGCTCAAGCCCGAGGACGTCCCGATAGAATTTGACCGCCTGCTCGAGGTCCCGTACCGTGAGGGTCACGTCCCATATCCTGCGGATCATCCCTGCACACCTCCTCTCAAGAGCCCCCTCCAGGAATTTTTTCCAATGGGGCCCGTCTTTCCCAGAAACCGATAAAGAAGCTCCTACTGGAGCTCTATGTCGGGGAACTCCTGGGCCAATTCCTCGAAGAGCTCGTCCTCGATGAAGATCGGGGAGCCAGTGCGGAGGGCTAGGGCCACTGAGTCCGAGGGCCGGGCGTCCACCTTGCGAATTTTCCCCGAGGGAAGTTTCAACCAAAGATTCGCATAACAGATCCCTTCCACCACGTCCACAAGAACCACCCGTTCCAATATACAATCCATGGACTCGAGCAACGTTTTCATGAGGTCGTGGGTAAAAGGCCGGGGTGGGGGCGTCCCCTGGAGGTAGAGGAGGATGGCCATGGCCTCGGGAGCCCCGATGCGCAACGTGATGTAACGGGGGCTCACGAGGTCCTTCAGGAGGAGGACGGGGGACTTGTCCTCCTGATCGAAAGCAATCCCTCCCACCACTAGCTCTCTCATCACAAGATCGACCTCCAGAACGCCCTCAGCGACGCCCATCACAGTTTCGCCCAATACGAAACGGGGGACAAGCCTCACTTGAGAGTCCGGAGGAGATCGTCCAAAGGAAGGGTGTTGATGAGATCCTTCGCTTCGACCCAGCCGCGGCGGGCGGTGAGGACCCCATAACGCATGAAGCCCAGATGGTCCGGATGGTGAGCGTCCGTCCCTAGCGCTAAGAGCACCCCGGTCTCCACCGCCTCACGGATGTGCTCGGCACAGAGGTCCAAACGCTGGGGGTTGGCATTTACTTCCAGGATCGTCCCGTACTTCGCAGCCTGTCGGAATATCTCCTCCCAGTCCACTTCATAGGCGGACCGCTCGCCAATCAAACGGCCGCTCGGGTGAGCGATGATGTCCACATCCTCGTTCTCGATCGCCGCGAGGAGCCGTTTCGTCATCTCCCGCTTGGGCATCCGCATCTGGGTGTGGACCGCTGCCACCACCACGTCGAGTTCGCATAGCACGTCCCGGGGGACGTCGATGGAGCCGTCGGGGAGGATGTTGGCCTCCACGCCGCACAGCAGCCGAAAGCCGCCCAGCTTCCCGTTGAGCTCCCTGATTGCCTCCACCTGGCGGAGAAGCTCGTTCGCGTCGAGGCCGGGGATCGCCTGGGCAAAGCGAAAGTGGTCCACAATGGCGATGTATTCGTACCCGAGCTCCTTGGCCGCCTCGGCCATCTCCTCCAGCGATCCCTTCCCATCGGACCAGTCGGTGTGGACGTGTAGATCCCCCCTGATCTCCCCGGGCTCGACGAGCGTCGGGAGTTTTCCCTCCTCGGCGGCTTGGATCTCCCCCCGGTCCTCGCGGAGCTCCGGAGGAATCCAGGCGAGTCCCACCGCGTGGTAGACCTCCACCTCCGTGCGGCCAGCGATCCTTTCCTCCCCCTTGAAGACCCCGTACTCATTGAGCTTTAACCCCAGCGAGATTGCCCGTTCTCGAAGGCGGATATTGTGGGCCTGAGACCCGGTGAAGTACTGTAGCGCTGCCCCGAACGACTCCCCCGGTACGATCCTGAGGTCCACCTGAAGGCCGTCCCCGAGCCTCACCGAGGTTTTCTTCGGCCCCTTCGCCAGGACTTCTTCCACGTCGGGGAGCCCGACGAAGAAGTCTGACGCCTCCTCCGGCCGGGCGGAGATCCCCAGTATGTCGATGTCGCCGATCGTCTCCTTCCCCCGCCGCAGCGACCCCGCGATCTCCACCGCCTTGAAGAGGCCGCTTTCACGGAGCTTGTCTCGGATGTCCTCGGCCAGGGGTAGGGCAATTCCGAGGAGGACCCGTTTCTCAGTCTTACGCGCCTCGGCCAGGCCCCGGAGGATCTTTTCCTCCACCTTGGGCCCGAGGCCGGGGACGGTGCGGATCCGGTGTTCCCGGGCTGCCCGCTCGAGGTCGTCCAGGTTCCTGACTCCCAGGTGTTCATAGAGGAGCTTGGCGATCTTGGGGCCCACACCTTCGACCTGGGTTAGGACGTGGAGGTCGATGGGGAGCTTTTTCTTCAGCTCTTCGTGGTAGCGGAGTTTGCCGGTTTTTACTATCTCCTCGATTTTCTCGGCGATGGACTTCCCCACCCCGGGGAGCTCGGTCACCCGATCCTCGCGCACGAGGTCCTCAATGGGGATGGGACAGGACTCCACCGCCTGGGCAGCGCGGCGGTAGGCCCGAGGCTTGAACTCCACCCCTTCGAGCTCAAGGAGATCCGCGACCTCATAGAGGATCTGGGCGACCTTGCGGTTCTGCATCCTATGGGCCTCCGTGGAGTTCGGCGAACCGCCGGAAGGAGCGGTCGTAGGTACGCTCCACTTCCGGCGGGAAACAGCAAGCCGGGAGCTCCCCGTGTGAGAGATGGTAATGCAAACACTCACAGCAGATCCCCTTCCGGGGGCAATTCGGCCAGGTACACGGGCACCGATCGAGGTTCCGCCCCTTGTTCACGCACTCTGCCATGGGTACCTCCTCCGCGGACGTGATCTGCGCTTGGGTATAATGCGCAAGCCATGGATAGAAGACAAGAGATCTTGAAAAAGATTTCCCAGGATACCTCCGGCATGCGCCCCCATTACGAGCGCTATTCGCTCCTCGCCGTGACCGACACCATCCTCGACCTCTTGGGAGCGGAGCACTACGAGACCTCGCTGAAGGATGAGCTCACGCTCGCGCCGCAAGAGAAGGTGGTGAGCTTCATCGTCGACGGCCTCGGGTACCTGAAGCTTGAGGAACTCCGAGCCGCGGGGACCGTGGACCTCTCGCCGTTCCTCGAGCGGGGCGCCTACATCCCCCTGACCTCCGTCTTCCCGCCCACGACGACTACGGCCCTCGCGAGCCTTTCCACCGGAGCGAGCCCCATCGTCCACGGGGTCCTGGGGTACAAGCTCTTCCTCCAGGAGGTGGGCGCGGTGGTGAACATGATCAAGCTCGCTACCCCGGGCGCCCCGAGCGACTCCATCAGGAACGTTGGCGTGGATCTGGAGAAGTTCGTGGCGGTGCCGACCATTTACGAGCTCCTCGGGCAGGCCGGGGTGAAGGTCCTCCTCTTCCTCCCGAAGTACATCGTGAACTCCGGGCTCTCGGGGATCCTCTACCGCGGGGTAGTGGAGATCGTGCCCTTCATTGGCCTCTCCGACCTCTTCGTCCTCGTGAGACGGGCGCTGGCCCGAGAAGGGAAGATGCTCCTCGGGGTCTACTGGCCACTCACCGACACCCTGGCCCACATCTACGGCCCCGAGTCCGAGGCCTTCGCCAAGGAGGTCGCGCTCTTCTTCCGGTCGCTACGGGAGGACTTCCTCGAGGCCGTGAGGGGTGTCACCGTCCTCGTCACCGCGGATCATGGGTTCGTGGAGATCGATCCCCAACGAGACCTCATCGATTGCAGCAAGATCCCGGAGCTTCGGGGAGCCCTGCTCTTTCAGCCTGTGGGGGACCTGCGGGCGGGGTACTTTTTCGTGCGTCGTGGCAAGGAAAATCTCGTGCGGGAATATCTCGAGCGGAAGTACGCTGGAGAATTCATAGTGATGACAGCCGAGGAGGCGATTGCGCGGAAGCTTTGGGGACTTGAGGCCCCGGCGGACCACGTACGGGCCCGGGTGGGGGACGTCGTGGCCCTGGCCCGGGGGCGGAAGCTCTTCTTCTGGCCGGAAGGCGAGGAATTCAAACTGCGAGGGATGCACGGCGGGCTCACGGAGAGTGAGCTCCTCGTACCCCTCCTCGCGATCGAGCTCTGAGGGGGAGAAAAAATGGCGGTGGTAAAGCGGATCACCGAGGTGGAGTCCTGGGATATCTCTGATGGTGCGGAAGTCGTGGGGGTACTGAAGCAACTGCTCATCGGGCCCCGGGATGGGGCACCCACGTTTGCGGTACGCCTCTTCTCCCTCGCCGCCGGGGGTCACACCCCACACCACGCGCACCCCCACGAACACGGGGTCCTGGTGCTCGAGGGCGAGGGCGAACTCTGGACCGAGACCGGCGTCCATGCCCTCTCTCCCGGGACGGTGGTCCTCGTCCTCCCGAACGAGAGGCACCAGTTCCGCAATCCGGGGAGCATGGACCTCAGGTTCATCTGCATCGTCCCGGTGCACGTGGAGGGGTGAACCAAGTCCCTCGATGTCCGCGGCGGGGAAGAAGAAGAGGGTGCTCGTGGGGATGTCGGGAGGCGTGGACTCCACCGTCTGCGTCTACCTCCTCTTGGAGCACGGCTACGAGGTCCACGGAATCACCCTCTGGCTTTGGGATCCCCAGGGGCCGTTTGAGAACCAGTGTTGTTCAGTGGACGCCGCGGCGCTCGCCGCGCGGGAGCTCGACATCCTCCACGAGACGGTCCAAGCCCACGAGGAATTTTTCCGCCTTGTGATAGAGCCCACATTGCGGGCCTACCGCGAGGGTCGAACGCCAAATCCCTGCACCTTCTGCAACCGCAAGGTCCGCTTCGCCCTCCTCCTCGTGGAGGCTGAGAAGCGTGGCATCCCCTATATCGCCACCGGCCACCACGCGCGAATCCGCGAAGAAGACGGAAAATATTTGCTTCTTCGGGGGCGAGACCCCATGAAGGACCAGTCCTACTTTCTCTACTCACTTACCCAAGCCGAACTCTCCCGGGCCCTCTTCCCCATCGGGGAGCTCACGAAAGATGAGGTGAAGGAAATCGCCCGCGAAAAGGACTTCACGGCGGCATACCTCCACGAGTCCCAGGACCTCTGCTTCGCTCCCGAAGGGATCGGGGCCCTGCTCCGCGATGCCCCACCCGGCCCCATCGTTGATCTCTCTGGGAGGGTGCTCGGGACCCACAGGGGACTTCCCCGCTACACCGTGGGCCAGCGTCGGGGCCTCGGTGTCTCCACCGGGGAGCCGCTATATGTCGTCGCCCTCGATCCGGAACGGAACGTCGTGGTGGTGGGGCCCGAAAGTGCCCTGTATGCCGGAGGCCTCGTCGCGGGCGAGCTCACCTGGATCGCCGGCGATCCCCCGGGGGAGGCGTTCTCCTGCGAGGTCCAGATCCGCTACCGCGCCGCGCCGGTCCCCTGCGAGGTGGAACTCCGGGGGAGAAAGGCTTTCGTGGAGTTCGAACGGCCCCAGAGAGCGGTTACCCCGGGCCAGGCGGCGGTTTTCTACCGGGGGGAGGTCGTCCTCGGGGGTGGCATCATCGAACGTCCCCTCTGAGATCTCGCGGTGGGTCGGAATAGACACGGACCTTAGGCCCGTCGCGAGTGGGCGATAGATCAAGGACGTCCGATCAGCTCTTCGAGAGCTGCACCCCAAATCCAGGCTCGGGCGAATTGAGGATGACCAGGGTATTGCACTTCACGCAGCGGCTGCTTATCACGCTATTGAAGGAGTCCACCACTTTTTCGTATTCCGACACTTTGAGGCAGTCCTGGCAGAGGATCTTCACATTCCCGGCCTTAGTGCGGACGATAAGCCCCGGAGTTAGTTTCACCCCCATCACCTCCTGTGCCAGCGAGGCTTTCAGGGAATGGAAGCAACTCGAATTTTAGCCGTTTTCGACTTTTCTCACGAGGATCCTCTCGCCTTCGCGGACGGCGGCGAAGATCTTCGGGTCGCCGAGGATCCTTCCTACGGGGTTAACCGGGCTCGCGGGCCTGACCTCGCTCGGGCTCCGTGAGGCTGGCGTGGGACCGAAGAAGATGCACAGGGCCCGGCCGGGGGGCCAGTACCCGATGTCGCCCACCTCCACGACCTCCACGGGGTTCTCCGCCGCGGCATCCACCGGGATCTCGAAGTAGACCTCTTCGCCCCAGCGGCGGGCGACCCCCTCAAAGGGGAGCGCCTGCGCGATGGCCGCGGCCGTCCGCGGGGATCGCTCCGAGAGGAGCTCCGCCTCTACCACGCCGACCGATTCCGCTTCGATCGCGATCCTCACTGTGGGTACAACACCACCTTCACCGCCTCGCGGCGGAAGAGCTTCTCGAAGCCAGCTTCGAAGTCCTCTAGGGGAAGCTCGTCGGTCACAGCGGGAGAGAGGTCGAGCTCCGCGAGGAGCTCGCTCGCCTCATACCAGGTTTCGAAGATGAGCCGTCCCACGATCCCTATCACCTCGATTTCCTTGAAGACAACACGATTCAGGTCCCAAGAGATTTTGTCGCGGCTCAGCCCGAATGCGACGACCCTCCCCCCAGGCCGCACGGCACGGAGGGCGTTGTCCCATGCCGCGGGCGAGCCCGACATCTCCAACACCACGTCCGCCCCCTTCCCTCCCGTCCACTCCTCGATCGCGGCCACCGGGTCCTGGGATGAGGCGTTGACCACCGCGTCCGCTCCGAGCCTCAGTCCGGCGGCGAGGCGCGTCTCACTCAGCCCCACGAGCCACACTTCCCGCGCCCCGAGCACCCGCGCGATGGCGCAGGCGAAGATCCCGATGGGGCCGTCCCCGATTATCACCACCCGCTCCCCCCCCACCTCGGCCCGTTTCACCGCATGGACTGCGTTCCCGAACGGCTCCTGCAGGGGCGCTACCTTCTCCGGCAGCGCGGGATCGTTCTTCCACAACACCTTCTCCGGCACCACGATGTACTCCGCGAAGGCGCCGTCGCGGTCGATCCCGATGATCTGGACGTTCTCGCAGAGGTGGGCCCTGCCAGTGCGACACATGAAACAGCGGCCGCAGAAGATGTGCGTCTCCGCGGAAACGTAGTCCCCAGGGACGACTTCTCCCACCCCTGGACCCACCTCCTCCACGTGGCCACAGAACTCGTGGCCGACAATCCGAGGTGGGGAGATACGTGAGCGGGACCACTCGTCCCAGGAATAGATGTGAAGGTCTGTTCCACAGATGGAAGCCGCCGCTACTTTGATGAGCACTTCCCCCGGCCCCGGCCGGGGCGTCTGCGTCTCCACCAGCTCCAACCCTTCCCGTGAGGACGTCTTCGCCAGGGCTTTCATCGCGAAAAGATTGTAAATCTCGCTCCCAATTTGCCCAAATCGCCCCCTGAGGATAAGCTGAGGCGAGTGTCGATCCCGGTGGACAAAGGAGGGAGGTACGGTATGGGCAAATACGATTTCTTCGTCACGGAACTCGAAAACCTGAAACAGCAAGGGCTCTTCAATATCATCCGTACCATTGGAAGCGCCGTGGGCGCGTGGACCGTGGTGGACGGGAAACGTGTCCTCAACATGTGCTCCAATAACTACCTCGGTTTCGCCAACGACCCGCGCCTCAGGGAGGCGGCGGTCAGGGCCATCGAGGAGTACGGGGTTGGGCCCGCGGCGGTACGCTCCATCGCCGGCACTATGTCCCTGCACGTGGAGCTCGAGCGGAAGCTCGCCGAGTTCAAGAAGGCCGAGGACGCGGTTACCTTCCAGTCAGGGTTCTGCGCCAATCTCGCCACCATTCCAGCCATCATCGGCAAAGACGGGGTGATCTTCACCGACGAGCTTAACCACGCATCCATCATCGACGGCTGTCGTCTCACCAAGGCCCAGCGGGTAATCTATCCCCACCGGGACGTGGACGCCCTGGCGAAGTCCCTGGAGGAGTACAACGACATCCCCCGAAAACTTATCGTCACGGACGGTGTCTTCTCCATGGACGGGGACCTCGCGCCCCTCCCCGAGATCGTGGAGCTCGCGGAGAAGCATGACGCCTTGGTGATGGTGGACGACGCCCACGGGGAGGGGGTCTTGGGGGATCACGGCCGCGGGATCGTCGACCACTTCGTCCTCCACGGCCGCGTGGACATCGAAGTAGGGACCCTCTCCAAGGCCTTCGGCGTGATGGGTGGGTACGTGGCCGGAAAGCGCGAGATCGTGGAGTACCTGCGACAGCGGGGGAGGCCGTTCCTCTTCTCCTCGGCCGTCACCCCGGCCGACGTCGCCGCCTGTATCGCTGCGGTGGAGGTCCTGATGGAGACCGACGAGCCAGTGCGGAGGCTTTGGGACAACACACGCTACTTCAAGGAGGAGATGCAGAAGCTCGGGTTCGACACCGGGAAGTCCCAGACACCGATCACCCCGGTGATGCTGGGGGAGGCGAAGACCGCGTGGGAGTTCTCCAGGCGTCTATTCGACGAGGGGATCTTCGCTCAGGCCATCACCTACCCCACCGTGCCCAAGGGAAAGGCCAGGATCCGCGTCATGATCTCCGCGATCCACACCAGTAGCGATCTCGACTTCGCTCTGGAGAAGTTCGCCAAGGTGGGCAAAGAGCTGGGCGTCATTTGAGATTTGGGGTACGCATCGACATTGCCTGGCGGGGCATGAGTCCCGCCGTTTCCTTTTTCTCCTTTACTTATCCTGTAACGACGGATAAACTCGGCGCGAGGCGATCCTCTATGAGGATATAATCTGCTGAAAGTCCTCGGTCCGACGTCCGCGGTGGGGCACTCGCCCCGTGATTTTCCTTTGTCATTCCACACGGAGGTTCGATATGAATGCCCTCTCGATAAGGGGCCTAGAAAAACGGTTCAGTAAGGGCCTCGGGAAAGGGGTCGCATACGCTCTGCGGGGGATCGACATCGAGGTGGCACCGGGCGAGATCTATGGGGTCTTGGGGCCCAATGGCTCGGGGAAATCCACGCTGGTCAGGATCGTGGCGACTCTCCTCATCCCCGACGCTGGCGAGGTGAGGGTCTTCGGTCATGACGTGGTGCGGGAGGCCAAGAGGGTACGGGAGGTCGTGCACCGGGTCTCAACCGAGGCCGCATTTTTCAAGAAGCTCTCTCCACTCGAGAACCTCCTCTATGGAGCCCGGCTCTACGGGGTCCCGGGGAGGGCCGCCGCCCGGCGAGCTCGAGACCTCCTCACACTCCTCGGGCTCCCCCGGGACAAGCTTTCCCGTCCCATGGAGCAGCTCTCCCGGGGACAACAGCAGAAGGTGGCCATTGCCCGGGCTCTTCTACACCCACCACGCCTCCTCCTCTTGGACGAACCCACCACCGGCCTCGACCCCCGGTCCAAACGGGAGGTGCAAGAACTAATACTGGACCTCCGCGTCCAAAAGAAAACCACGATCTTCCTCACCACCCACGACATGGAGGAATCCGAACGGATCTGTGATCGCCTGGCGATATTGGACGAGGGACGCCTCGTGGCCGAGGGAAGGCCAGCGGAGCTCAAGGCCCACGTGAGTACCGATGGTAGGGAACCCTCGATGGAGGAGGTCTTCCTGGCCCTCACGGGAAAGGAGTGGGACGATGATTCCACCGCTCAGACGTGAACTCATCGCCACCTGGGGGTTCGTGGCTCGCAACATTCACCTCACCAAGCGCTACTGGGGTTGGGAACTGGTCTGGTTCGCCTACTCCCTCACAAGTTCCCTAGCCGTGGCCTACATCGGTTTAGGCACCGAGATGCTCTCTGGCCCCGGTGTGGACGGGGACTACCTCACCCTCTACCTCCTCGTGGGGACGCTCGTGTGGTCGTACCTCTCCCAGATCTTCTACGTGATTTCCGAGATGGTGGCCTGGGAGAGATGGGAGGGGACCATCGAGTACACCTTCATGGCCCCTAGCTCGCGGTTGACGCACCTCGTGGGGACGAGCTTGTTCGCCGTGGTCTACGGGGTGGTGCGGACACTTCTCATCCTCGGGGCCGCGGCCCTCTTCTTCGATCTGAACCTCGCGGGAGCGAATCTCATCGCCGCGTCCCTGTGGCTCCTGGTGGGAAGCATCTCCTTCACCGGGTTCGGAATCCTGGCCGCGGTGATGCCGCTTCTGTTCCCCGAACGCGGGGTGCAAATGACGAATGTGGTGGCGGCCCTGCTGCTCCTCATCTCGGGCGTCTACTACCCCGTGGAGGTCCTTCCCAGGTGGCTGCAGTTTTTCGCGAGGGCGTCGCCGGCCACATACGTGATCCGGGGAATGAGGGAGTCGATCCTGAAGGGAGTAGGCTTGGGAGCTGCGGCCCGCCCACTCGCGCTCCTCACCTTAGGTGGTGTGGCCATGATCTTCTTCGGGACCTGGATTTTCTCGCTCGCGGAGAGCTACGCAAAGCGGACAGGCCGCCTCAAGCGTTCCGGCTGATCAGCCGAGCTTCTTCTCTACCTCTTCGAGGAGCTCCACTGCTTCCACCTTGGCGAACCCGTTCTGAAGGAGCACGTCGCCCTCGCCTTGCTCGGCCGCGATGATCTCCTCCAACATCGCCTTCGCCTCAGCCCACATCTTCTTGGGCATGAAGTAGTACTGCACATAGAAGAGCTTGTTCTCCAAGTACTGTGGGTAGTCGTTCATCGCTTGCTCGAGGAGATCTTTGGTCTTGTCGAAATCCTTGCGAAACGGATGCTTGGCCCAATAGGCGGCGAGGGCCCGCATTGGGCCGCCGTACTCGAAGCCCGGGTCGAGCTCAAGGCAGCGCTCCATAATGGCGTAAAGCTTCTTGTCGTCTCCGCGGAAGGCGGCGGCGATGAGGGACTTCCAGCCACCAAGGTCGATCTTCCGCGCCCAGTTGGCGTAAGTCCAGAAGAGGGCGGCCACGTTATCGTGGGCCTTGACCGCAGCGATGAAGCCGTCCTTCTTCTCGATCGCCACGAAATCCGGGTCGGCCCGCAAGGCCCGCTCGGCGTACTCTTGGCCTTTTACGTGAAGTTTGATCTCTTCCTTCGTCTCATCCACGAACACATCGGCCAAGACGTAATAGGCATGTGCGAGTTCGGTGAGGACATGAATGTTGTTCTCATCCACTGCCAACGCTTGCTCGTATAGGGAAATCACCTGACGAATTTTTTCCTGCAGGATGCTATGTGCCTCGGGAGTGTAGCCGGTGGATTGGACCTCCAAAAAAAGCGTGTCCGCTTGGGAAATGAGATCCGCCGCCTCCTGAGCCAAACCTATAATTCCGAGGGAGAAAAGAACCGTTGAAAAGAAAAGAGCTCTCATCATACCTTACCTCCTTTTTAAGGTGAGTTACGGCATGGGCCGCTAATCAAAGTTTACCCTATATAAGACGTCCCGCCCTGTGAGCGGTTTTGCGACTTCCGCCGGTCTATAGCGAATGAACAGCGATCGCGGGTATGCAGATTTTCAAGGCGGTTTTATTTTTGCGGATCTTTCGCTGCCTTTCTTGCCGATCCGTTGGGGAGGTCATCTCCCGTAACCCGAGGGGCCGCACCACCGTCGTCCACCACTGCCCGCACCTGGAGAGCAAAGAAGTGGAGTGGCCCCTTTTGCCGAATGAAAAAGTGCCCAAACATGTTTCAGAACTTTTTCGTGGAACCGCGCTTGGCGATTCGCTGACACGGGGCCATTCGCAGTAAAATGCTTCCGCCGTGGGGCGGTATTTCGGAACCGACGGTGTAAGGGGTGTTGCGGGGAAAGAGCTCTCGGCAGAACTCGCTTTCAAGCTTGGCCGCGCCGCGGGGCGTGTACTCAAACCGAGAAAGACCCTTATCGGTCGGGACACCCGGGTCTCGGGGCCAGCTCTGGAAGCGGCCTGCGCTGCGGGGCTCGCCGAGGCGGGCTGTGAGGTCTTGAGTTCCGAGGTGATTCCCTCCCCCGCCATTTCCCACCTCGTGCGCCTGCAGGAGCTAGACCTCGGGGTGGTCGTATCCGCCTCCCATAACCCACCCCAAGACAACGGGATCAAATTCTACGGACCTGACGGCCTGAAGCTCTCCCCAGCGGAAGAGCAACAGATCGAGGAAGACCTCGAGCGAAGCTGTGTTGCTGAAGAACTCGGCGTCATTCGCCCATTCCACGAAGCACGGGAGCTCTATGTGGAATTCCTCCTCTCTTCCCTGGGAAGAGGATGGGGCAAGGGAATTCGGGTGGTACTGGACTGTGCCCACGGCGCAACGGCGACCGTGGCCCCCGAGATTTTTTCCTCTCTGGGAATGGAGGTCACTGCCTTCGGCAGGGAGCCGGATGGGCGGAGGATTAACTCTACGGGGGTGATGAACTTAAAACCCCTGCGGGAGATGGTGCTCGCAGAGGGAGCGGACCTCGGGGTTGCCTTCGACGGTGACGGCGACCGAGCCCTGTTTGTGACGGCAGGAGGGGAGGTGGTGGAGGGGGACCAACTCCTCGGGGCCCTGGCGCCCTGGCTCCTCTCATGGGGCGAGATCTCGACCCCAAAAGTGGTCTTCACCGTCCTCGCCAATAAGGGCCCGGAGGAATACCTGCGAAGGCGAGGATTTTCGGTGGTGCGGGTTCCCGTGGGCGACCGGAACGTCTCATTGAAGATGCGGGCGACGGGGATCGATCTCGGTGGCGAGCCCTCGGGGCACATCGTCTTCCGGCGGTACGCCCCCACAGGAGACGGTATCCTCACTGCCCTTTATCTCTTGCGGTCTTTGGCACGTCTGGGGCTCGGCCTAGACAAACTGGTGAGGGAGGTCCCGCTCTACCCCCAGCTGCGGCGGAACATCGCAGCGGGTAAGTTCAGGGAAGAGGTCCTCGCTACCGAAGAAGTGCGGAACGTGATTACGGAGGTGGAAAAACTTTTAGGGGATGGAGGGCGGGTGGTGGTGCGACCCTCGGGGACACAGCCCCTGATCAGGCTCCTCGTCGAAGGGCCAAACGAGGAGAGACTAAAGGAAGCGCTGGATAAGCTCTCTTCCGAAATAGAAAAAGCCCTCGCCCGTGCCTCAGATCGAGGGCACTGAGCAAGGGCTTCATCCCATCTGACACTTCCGCTTCAGGCTCTCTTCGTTCTTGACAACGATCCTGTATCTGCCTTTGTCTACGATTCCTTCTTGTTCCAGCCGGTTCAGGGCAAGAGTTGTGTTCTCCCGGGCGGAAGCGATCATTTCGGCGAGGTCTTTGTGGGTGAGCCGACACCCGATGAGAACCCCGTCCTCGGTTCGCACGCCGAACTCCTGGGAGAGCTGTAGGAGCTTGCGTGAGAGCCTGGATTGGATATCCCGGAACGCCAGATCCACCAAGAGTTCCTCTAGCTCCACGATCTTTTCGTAGAGCCATCGCAGAAAATAGGAGGAAGCCTCTGGGTGGCGACGCATCCAGGAGGCCACAAGCTCTCTGTCCAGGCGTACGAGCAGCGTATCTCCCAAGGTCTGCACGAGGTGGCGCCGTCGCTCCTCCCCCATGAGGGCGCCCTCGCCCACCAGCTCTCCAGGGCCGCGCAGCCCCAACACGAGCCTCTTCCCGCTCGTGTCAAGATGAGAAATCTTGACGTGGCCGGACTCGATGTAGAAGAGGGAGTCACTGGCGACCCCAGGATAATAGACTACTTCCCGATCCCGATACAGTTCCCGTTCTCCCTTAGAAAAGAGTGATTCCAACGCTTCCAGTGGGTTCTTAAGCTGTACGCTCGGCATGGCGCCCGAAGGATACGGGGGAGGGGATTAGAGACGAAGGAAAGTTGGTGCAAAAGGATGAGGAGAGGGTGGGAAAAGAAGAAGAAAAAAGTCCCCGAACCTTGGGGACGGATGTCCTCTGGACAGGAGGAAGACGGGCGACCAGCCCCGCCGAAGGCCGGCTAGGTCGCAAAGTTTGCTCCCTAGAAAGGAGGTGATCCAGCCGCAGGTTCCCCTACGGCTACCTTGTTACGACTTCACCCCCCTCGCGGAGAATACCTTCGGCGCCCTCTTCGGGCGACTTCAGGTACCCCCCACTCGGTTGGTGTGACGGGCGGTGTGTACAAGGCCCGAGTACGTATTCACCGCGGTGTAGCTGACCCGCGATTACTAGCGACTCCCACTTCATGCAGGCGGGTTGCAGCCTGCAATCCGAACCATGCCCGGCTTTTTGGGATTGGCTCCCCCTCGCGGGTTCGCATCCCTTTGTACCGGGCACTGTAGCATGTGTGTAGCCCCGGGCATAAGGGCCATGATGACTTGACGTCATCCCCCCCTTCCTCCGACTTGAACGCCGGCAGTCCCGCCAGAGTCCCCGGCACCCCCGTAAGGGTCCGCTGGTAACTGACGGCAGGGGTTGCGCTCGTTCTGGGACTTAACCCGACGTCCCACGACACGAGCTGACGACAGCCATGCAGCACCTGTGCGGGCTCCCAGGCGCCCGAAGGCCCTGGGTCCCTTCCCTTTCGGGTCGGTACCACCCGCATGTCAAGCCCGGGTAAGGTTCTTCGCTTAGCATCGAATTAAACCACATGCTCCGCCGCTTGTGCGGGCCCCCGTCAATTCCCTTGAGTTTCAGCCTTGCGACCGTACTCCCCAGGCGGCGGGCTTAACGCGTTAGCTGCGGCACCGACCCAGTGACGGGCCGACACCTAGCCCGCATCGTTTAGGGCTGGGACTACCCGGGTATCTAATCCGGTTCGCTCCCCCAGCTTTCGCGCCTCAGCGTCAGGAACGGCCCAGGAGGTTGCCTTCGCCATCGGGATTCCGGCCGGTATCTACGCATTTCACCGCTACTCCGGCCGTTCCACCTCCCTCTGCCGCCCTCTAGCCCGGCAGTATCGCCCGACCTCCCCCAGTTGAGCCAGGGGCTTTCACGGACGACTTGCCGAACCGCCTACACGCGCTTTACGCCCAGTGAATCCGGGCAACGCTAGCCCCCTACGTCTTACCGCGGCTGCTGGCACGTAGTTAGCCGGGGCTTATTCCTGGGGTACCGTCATCGGACGGGCATTCCCTCCCGTCCTTATTCGTCCCCCAGAAAAGGGGTTTACACCCCGAAGGGCTTCATCCCCCACGCGGCGTCGCTGGGTCACCCTTGCGGGCATTGCCCAAGATTCCCCACTGCTGCCTCCCGTAGGAGTCGGGCCCGTGTCTCAGTGCCCGTGTGGGGGGCCACCCTCTCAGGCCCCCTACCCGTCATCGCCACGGTGGGCCGTTACCCCACCGTCTAGCTGATGGGCCGCAGCCCCCTCCCCGCGCGGCGCCGAAGCGCCTTTACTCCCGGAATCCTTCGACCCCGGGAGTCCATCGGGTATTAGCCCGAGTTTCCCCGGGTTATCCCCGTCGCGGGGGCAGGTTGGCTACGTGTTACTCACCCGTTCGCCGCTCCGTACCCCCGTTCCGTCCCCGAAGGGACTTCACAGGGGCCGATCGCACGACTTGCATGTGTTAGGCGCGCCGCCAGCGTTCGCCCTGAGCCGGGATCATACTCTCTTGATTTAGCTTTCTAAAGAAGGGAATTGAGGGACCAGCCTTTCCCGTCTCCTCCTGTCCACTTGTCAAAGACCGGCCTTCTCTACGCCCTCGGGCGAGGGCACACGTATTATATAGGTGCCCTAAGGAACGGTCAAGATAACCGAGGACGGAATCATTATACCGCCACGGCCATCCCGATGCGACGACGGCGCGAGTCCCCGGCCCAATACCTCACCGTGCCCGGCCCTAAGGGAGAAAGGAGGGAGAGATGTTCGTGACGAGCTTGGAGGAACACCCGGAGATCGTCGCCGGCGACGGGTCACTTCTGCGTGAGATCCTGAAGCCCGCGCGGGACGGGCTCGCGGTCCGCTACAGCCTTGCATACGCCCGCGTTCCCCCAGGGGAGTCCACCTTCCCCCACCGCCTTCGCGAAAGCGCCGAAGTCTACTTCTTCCTGTGCGGGCAGGGGCGGATGTACATCGGGGACGAGGAAGCCAACGTGCACGCGGGCCAAGCGGTCTACATCCCGCCGGGCACGGTCCAATACATCGAAAACACGGGGTGCGAGGACCTCATCTTCCTGTGCATCGTGGACCCGGCGTGGCGTCCCGAGGACGAAGAGGTCCTGACATCTTGGGGTCACAGGAATGGGAGGTGAGGGATGTGAACGAGGGGGATAGATTGAGCCAATTTTATTCGGTCTTCCCATGGTTCGACGATCCCGGAAGCGAGCGGGGCCGGACGTACTTCGAGGTGACGCTCGCCGCAATGGGAAAGCTCGTCGAGCACCCCTGGATCGGGAAGATATCCCAACGGGGCCCGGTGGAGATTCTAGAGATCTGCGGCGGGGCGGGATTCGGGGGCGTGGCCCTGGCGAAGCGTCTCGTCGATGCGGACGTCGAGGTCGAGCTCACCATCACCGACCTCCGGCCCGAGGCCTTGGAGCGGGCGCGGATGTTCGGGGCGGAGGAGCTCGGTAAGGCCCCGGCGACCCTGGTCCTCGACGCGCGAAAGGTCCACGAGCTCGAAAAAAACTTCGATATCATCCTCCTCTACGGGCTCTCCACCCCCCACTTCGATCCCTGGGCATTCGCCGAGCTCCTCGCCGCGGTGGGCGAGGTTACGAAGCCAGAGGGTATCTTCGTCGTGGAGGAGACCGACCGCCGCTACCGGATCTTCATCCAGATGGGCTACAAGTGGGCGTTGGCGGAGGGAGCGGACGAGAGGCTCGCGGTGAGCTTTCACACCGGCTACGATCCCTACCGGGGCACGGTCAAGCGGCACTACCTGGACCTCGGGTCCCCGGGTGCGGGCGTGGCAATGGAGACATTTATGTGGGGGCTGGCGGAGGCAGGGGCGTTCCTGTGGGTCTTCTTCGAGGAGGTGGACTTCGTCCGGCTCCGGGACGTACGGCACTTCATCCTGGGGCGCGGTCCCCGACGGAGGATCGTGCCCCGGGACCTCGAGAGGCCGGGCGTGGTGAGATAGTGGAGGCGAAAGAGAGGGCAATGTGACTCCAGGCAAGGGATACTTCGACCGGGTGGCGGGGGAGTGGGACCGGATGAGGGCCCAGTTCTTTTCCGAGGGAGTGCGTGAGCGCGCGCTGTCCGTCGCCGGGGTGCGGCCGGGGAGGGTCGCGGCGGACATCGGCGCGGGGACGGGCTTCATAACCGAGGTCCTCCTGCGCCGGGGGCTGCGGGTCATAGCCGTCGACCCCTCCCCGGGGATGCTCGCCCAGATGGAGCGGAAGTTCGCCGGGGCGGAAGGGCTCGAGCTCCGGCAGGGCGCGGCGGAGGCTCTCCCCATTCCCGACAGCGCGGTGGACTACGTCTTCGCCAACATGTGCCTCCACCACGTGGAGCGGCCCCCGCGGGCGATCCGGGAGATGGTCCGCGTCCTGAGGCCCGGGGGCGTGCTCGTCGTCACGGATTTGGACGAGCACCGGTTCGAATTCCTCCGGGAGGAACACTGCGACCGCTGGCCCGGGTTCAAGCGGGGGGAGGTCGCGGGGTGGTTCCGGGAGGCCGGGCTCGAGGAGGTACGGGTGGAGGACGTGGGGGAGCGCTGTTGCGCCCGTTCGTGCTGCGGGGACGAGCACGCGAACGTGGGCATCTTCTTGGCCTCCGGGAGGAAGCCGCGTTGAACCCACGCCGTGGGATCTGTTTCCCCACTCGGGCGACCACTGGAACGCTTGGGTGGAATTCCTCGGCGGATCGGTTTCGGGCCCTCGTTGCGGCGGTGGCCCTCCCAGCGGGCCTCCGGCGTCTCGTCGCATACAATGGGCCTTCGGTGTGGCTTTCCTCTACGGGATCGGCGGCAGCACGGGGAAAACCCGGGCTTCCATCGGTTGCCGGAGCCCCAGAAGAGTGAATCCAGGGATTACCCTCGCCGCTAGCCGTCCCAACGAAGTGCCGCGGATGATCGAGCGAGGGATGGAAGACCGAGGTAGGCCGCGGGTTTCGGAGGCGGGGATGCACGTAAGGGATGACTTCTGGTCCTCCTGGGTCCAGACAATCCTGGTGCTCGAGAGCTCGCGCTCACGGAGGTTCCGCCCTGAACTCAAGGAGCCCTTCTTCGAGTACCTAGGGCTTTTCGAATACGCGAGAGTGCTCGATGTGGGGTGCGGGCCGGGAACGTTCGCCCGGTACCTCGCGAGGTATATAAAGCCGCCGGGACTCATCTGGGGCATCGACAGGGACAGGACTTTCATCGAGTACGCCCGCAGGAGGGCCGAGAAGAGAGGAGTGAGCGGCTACATGAAGTACGCCGTTGCCGATGCCCTCGCGCTCCCCTTCGATGACGGGACCTTCGACTCCGTCACAAGCTACACACTTATCGAACACGCACCGAATCCCGAGGTCCTCGTCCGGGAGATGGCCAGAGTCTGTAAACCGGGGGGCACGATCTCGGTGATGGCGGTCCTGTCGGTGGAATCCGAACACGGGCTCCTGCGGGACCCCTTCGACCGGAGAATCGAGGAGCTATTCCGCAAGTTTCGAAAGGCGATCGAACCCCTCGAGGAAGCGTATCACGTCGGGAGGGGACTTCCCATCGAGGAAATCCCACGACTGTTCGAGCGCCTCAGCCTCGTAGAGATCCGCATCTCGGGCTTCTACACCCCTTTCTGCCTCGACGACGCCCGCTACCCGCTGGCGGAGAAGGAAAGAATCCTCCGCGAGGAGCTTACCGAGCCCACCGAGGGGTTCGTCTCGAGGCTCTTCGAAGCGTTCCCCGAGGAGTTCGGGGAGGGCTCACCCGCCCGCGCCGAGGCGGAGGAGCTTCTCCGTCTCGTACGCGAGAGGTGCGAGCGGCGGCTCCACGAGCTTCGATCGGGGGTGCGGCGCTGGACGGTCGAGGGACGTCCTTCCCTCATCGTGAGCGGAAGGAAGGGAAAGGCCCCGTGATGGTGACGTGGGATGAGCTTTTCAGGAGGGGTGAGTTCGCCGTCCGTGAGCCGACTTGGGCGGTGCGGCGGTTCGCCGCGCTCCTCGCGGAGCGGAACGTCAGGCGAGTGCTTGACCTCGGGTGCGGAGCGGGGAGGCATGTGCTGTTCCTCGCCAGGGAGGGGTTCGAGGTCCACGGCCTCGATTCCTCCGCGGAGGCCCTCCGGATATGCCGGGAGAGGCTCCGGGAAGCGGGCCTACGTACCCCCCTCGTCCAGGCCGACATGCGAAGAATCCCCTATCCGGATGGCACCTTCGACGCCGTCCTCGCCATCGCCTCCCTCTACCACGGCACACTGGCGGACATACGACGGACGCTCGCCGAGGTCCGCCGCGTCCTCGTGCCCGGGGGCCTCGCCCTCCTTGAGTTCAAGTCCGTGCGGAGCTTCCGCTACGGCAAGGGGGTGGAGCTCGAGCCCAATACCTACATCCCCGACATCGGCGAGGACGCCGGGATCCCCCACCACTACTCCGACCGGGCCGAGGTGGAAGCGCTCCTCGTGGGGTTCCACATCCTCGAGATCAACCACATGGAACGCATCTTCGAGGGGCAGCGACGCTCCGGGCGCTGGGAGGTATGGGCCGAACGGCCGCCTTAGCCGGGCTCACGGCTCGTACACCAACGTTTCCCCGGAGAACCCCGACTCCGTTATCCCCCCGAAGAGGACCGTCCCGGTCCCTTCCCCCTCCATCGGTGCCAGGACCGGACAGCCGAGGCCGAAGGGGAGAGACATGATGTTCTCCCAAACGAGGCCGGCCTCGAGGATGAGCCGCCAACAGTCGGCGAGAAGGTTCCCCAGCTTGGAGAACCCGCCGCAGATGAGGAGTCCATCATCCCAAGGGGTCCAGCCGAAGCACTCGCGGGGAGGGGGTGCACCCTCCGTGTGCTTGTAAAACCAGCTGTCTTTCTCCACGGAGTAGATCCAGAGCCCTCCTTCAGGCTCACCGGTGTAGGCGAAGAAGTAGTTCCCGTATGGAAAGAGGGCGGCTCCATAGATCGGCCCCCCGGGGAAGTCGGCCCGCCGCTCCCAGGTCCCGGAGGTCGGGTCGAAAGCCCAGAGGTCCCTCAGCTGGCCTTCGTCCCCGACACCCCCGAGGATGAGGATCCGGCCGGCACAGGACGTGGCCGTGTGGTCCGCACGGGCCGGCGGCCAGGTGCCCGAGACGGGGATCTGGGACCAGGTGTTCGCCGCGGGATCGTAGACCCAGACGTCATTGAGGAACCGGGGTTGTCCGTCCTCCTCGGTCATCCCGAAGAAGACGTACATTTTGCCCCTGAACCCCACCGCCGCGTGGCCCTTGCGCGCCGGCGGGGGCGGCGTAACGGGCGTAATTTCTTCCCACTCATACCCTCCCTTCCACTCCCAGAGGTCGTTGAACAGGTCCTGGGGGCTGTGGCGCTCGCCGGCGCCACCGAAGAGGAGGATCCGCCCGCCCACGTTCACCAGGCTGTGGCCGAACCGGGGGCAGGGCGCGCGCTCGAACTCCAGGATCCGCCACCCCGCGAGGGCACAGGTCGAGAGGAGAAAACATCCCAAGAGGACCAACACAGATCTACCGCGCATCCGCCTCACCTCCCCGTGGGTTTAGGAAATGAGACCCCATATTTTAGCGCTTCCAAAACAGGGGGTCCCTATAATGGGGCCGGGAGGCGGAATCGGGAGATGGTGAGGATAGTGCGCTTTGGGGTGTCGATGGAGGAGGAACTCCTCGCGCAGTTCGACGGGCTCATCCGGGCGCTCGGGTACGCGAACCGCTCCGAGGCCATCCGGGACCTGGTGCGGGAGAGGCTGGTGCGGCACGAGTGGGAGGAGGGGGAGGAGGTGGTGGGGGTGATCGTCCTCCTCTACGAACACCACAAGCGCGAGCTCTCGGACGAGCTCATCAACCACCAGCACCGCCATCACGACCTCGTGATCGCCACGATGCATGTGCACCTGGACGCCGACAACTGCCTTGAGATTCTCGCCGTCCGCGGTCCGGGCGCGGAGATCCAACGGCTTTTCGACCTCCTCCGCAGCCTCAAGGGGGTGAAGCACGGCCGGCTCGCCGCTACCTCCACCGGGAGGCGGCTGTAATAGGCCGGTCCCGGTTGCCCCTTGGTAGCACTATTTATAAACTTGTGCTACCAAGGGGGTATAGGTGCACATCCCGGACGGTTTTCTGGACGCGAAGACTTGGGCTTCCTTAGGTGCCGCTTCAGCCGTCGCCATCGGGGTCGCCATCCGACGTTCCGGCGCAAATGCGGATGAGCGGACGGTCCCCATGATGGGGGTCGTGGCCGCGTTTATCTTCGCCGCCCAGATGCTGAACTTTCCCATCGCCGGGGGAACCTCGGGCCATTTCCTGGGCGGGGTATTGGCGGCGGTGCTCCTCGGGCCCGCCCGGGGATTGCTGGTGATGGCCACCATCCTCATCGTCCAGGCGCTCCTCTTCGGCGACGGAGGCATCACCGTGCTGGGGGCCAACATCTCCAACATGGGCCTCATCGGCTCCGTGGGCGGATTCCTCATATACCGCGCCGCGCAGCGGTTGTTTGGCCGAAAACATCCCGCGCTCCCGGCCTTCGTGGCGGGGTGGGCCTCGGTGGTGTTGGCCGCCATCGCCTGTGCGTTCGAGCTGGCGTTCTCGGGCACGGTACCCCTCTCGGTGGTCCTCCCGGCGATGGCGGGGATCCACGCCCTGATCGGGCTCGGGGAGGGGGCCATCACCGCGGGGGCGCTGGTCCTCATCGCCCGGGTCCAGCCGGGCCTTCTCCCCGCGGAGGGGGTGCGAGGATGAGGAGCGCGAAAATCACGGCCTTCCTGCTCGCGGGCCTGGCGGTGTCCCTAGGGCTCGCCCTGTTCCTCTCCCCGTTCGCCTCGTCCCTCCCCGATGGACTGGAGCGGGTGGCGGAGGACCACGGGTTCCTGGGTCTTGGTGAGGATGGGGCCTTCCCCTATGCCCCGTTTCCCGACTACGCCCTCTCCGGCGTGAGGAGCCCCCTCTGGTCCACAGGGCTCGCGGGGGCGGTGGGGACAGTGGCGGTGTTCGGCCTCGCCCTGCTTCTGGGGATGGGGCTCAGGGGCCTGGGGCAGGGGAGAGGTGGCTGAGGCCGTCCCCACGGCCGGGGTCCAGCGGTCTCCGCTCGGGGTGATCGACCCGCGGGTGCGGATCGCCTACGCCGCTGCCTTCGCGGCCTTCGTGGTCCTGACCCCCGCCCGCCATCCCTTCCAGTTCCTGGTCCACGGGACCCTGGTGGCGGCGCTGTACGCTGTCTCGGGCCTCCCGGTGTCGAGCTTCCTCAAGCGCCTCGGGGCGGCTTCTGCATTCGTAGTGATCATCACCCTCTCGGCGTTCCTCGGGTGGCACGGGGAAGGGGGCTCGCCCCCGTTCCTTGAGCTCGCGTTGCGGCTCTGGGTAAAGCCCTTGCTCGCTGTGGCGGGGGCGACCGCCCTGGTGTCTAGCATGGAGGGGCACGAACTCTTCTTCGGGCTCAGGGGCCTGGGGCTCCCCCGGGCCCTCGGCGACACTCTCATTTTCCTCTTGCGTTACGCCCCCACCCTGAGGATTCAGATTGGTGAGCTCAGGATGGCGGTGGAAGCCCGATCCTTTGGGTGGCGGGGGATCGCGGGCCGCCGCCGGCTCCTCTCCTCCCTGGGGAGCTTGGTGGGGACCGCGTTCCTGCGCAGCCTCTACCAAGGGGAGGCAGTGTACCGGGCCATGCTGGCCCGGGGCTTCTCCGGTGAACTCCCGCGGCCCCGGGTTCCCCTTAAGCCGCGGGATCTGGGGTTCCTGCTCTCGGGGATCGCCCTCCTTTCCCTCAACTTCGCGTTTGTGCCATGAGGATCGCTGTACGTATCCGCGACCTGCGCTACGTGTACCCGGACGGCACCGAGGCCCTCCGGGGGGTGGATCTCACCGTGGCGGAGGGCGAGAGGGTGGGGCTGATCGGGCCGAACGGCGCGGGGAAGACCACCCTGCTCCTGCATCTGAACGGGCTCCTCCGGGGCCGGGGGGACATCGAGATCCTGGGGATCCCGCTGCGGAAGGGGACGCTGGGGGAGATCAGGCGCCTCGTGGGGCTCCTCTTCCAGGACCCCGATGCCCAGCTCTTCATGCCCCGGGTCTTCGACGACGTCGCCTTCGGCCCCCTCAACCTGGGGCTGGACGATGGGGAAGTACGCCGCCGGGTGGCGGAGGCCCTGCGGGCGGTGGGGATGGAGGGGGCCGCGGACCGGGCGCCCCACCGCCTGAGTTTCGGGGAGCGGAAGAGGACCGCCTTGGCCACGATCCTCTCCATGCGGCCGGCGATCCTGGCCCTGGACGAGCCCACCAGCAACCTGGATCCCCGGGGACGACGGGAATTCATGGAGCTCATCCGGGGGCTCGGGGCCACCGTGATCATCGCCACCCACGACCTGGAGTTGGTGCTCGAGCTCTGTGGGCGGGCGGTGCTCATGGATCGCGGGCGCGTGATCGCCGATGGCCCCGTCCGGGAAATCCTCGCGGACGCCGAGCTCATGTACTCCCACGGCCTCGAGGTCCCGCCATCGCTCAAGGCATGGAGCCCGTGAAATCGGGGGCGTCCCACGAGCTGTCCCGCGCGAGCCTCGTCAGCAACGTCCGGGCCTCCTGCAAGGCCCGGTCGGCCAACGCTTGGGGGATGAGGCCGTCCTCGGCCTTGCGCGCCAGCACCTCCTCGTCCACCACCGCCACCTCACCGTCGGGGTAGCGGACCACGTCCACCTCCAGGTCCAGATACCTCACCCCGTCGGGATATAGCTCCGGCGGGGTGTGGATGTTGTAGATCTCCCCGATGGGGGTCCCGTCGGCGCGGAAATAGGTCCTTCTCCCCCACCACCGGTCCTCGTAGAGCTCCACGGCGCCGTGGTCGCCTTCCTCCTTGGGGACGTCCAACGAGTCGTACGCCCCCCCGCCCCGGAACCGCCGCTCCAGCACCAACACCTCCCCCGGCACGAGCCGCGCCACCGTGCCCCGCCAGGAGAAACCGCCCCCGGCTTTCCCGTGCCACACCTCCACCGTCCTCCCCGGCCTCAGGAACCGGTAGACCAGCTCCTCCCGCAACGCGGCCGCCGTGGCGGGGAGCTCCGCCGGCAGCGTCGTCTCCTCCACCTCGTCCACTCGGCGGGGGTCGATGGCCTTGAGGTGGTGGTGCCCCGGAAGGGTGGGTACGTACTTGGCCCGGATCCCGTCCAACGCCTCCTTCACCGGCCTCGGGAACTCCGCGAGCACCCTAGCCTTGGCCGCAGCGAGGGCGGCGAGGAGTCCCTTGCCTTTGGGAACTTTTGCCTCCTGGCGGATGAAGATCGCGTAGGGGAGGGCATCCCCGAGGGCCGCCACCACTTCTTCCACCGCTCCCCGCACGCCCTCGATCACCACGCCCTGCTTGTCCCGGCGGTCGACGATGAGGACCTCCTCGGGCCCGGAGCCCTCCGGGAGCCCGAACCGCGCTCGGATCACCTCGCTGGGGGAGACGATCTCGAGCCCCCGCTCCAGGAGGAGCCCCGTCAGGGCGGTGGAGTAGATGCCCCGGATCTTCACCCTAACCCCGGCCATAGCCTATCCCCCGGATCGCCAGCGTGTTCCCTCGGATCTCCCACGAGGCCCCCAGGATCTCCTCCACCAACCACAGGTTGGACTCCACGTGGTCAGTGACCCTAGGGATGAGGTAGCGGCTCTCCCCTTCGGCCAGGGCGGCGTAGGGGATGAGCTGGTCCGCGAGATGGCGGTCCACCGTGGCCCCGGAATCGAGGTCCTCCAGGAGCATCCGCGCCACGGCCTCCCCGATCTCCTCGGCGGAGCGCCGCGGCGCGCCGGCCCGGTCCGCCCCCAGGCGCGCGCCGTGCGCGTCCTCGGCGAAGAGGGCCAACGCCGCCCCGGGTTGGGATGCGGTCTCGTCGTGGAGGATGGAAAACGGGGCCGCGATCCCCCGTCGCCGGAGTATCGTCTGGCACCGCTTGGCCATCCGCTCCGAGACCTTCCGCTCCCTGAGGTGGGAGGAGAGGGAGATCCCCCAGAAGCGGAGTGCCCCCCGAAGCTCCGTGCGCACGAGGGGCCGAAGCCTCCCCGGGAGGGGCTCCACCCTGAGCTCGATGATCCCCCCTCCCTTGGGGACGTAGCCGGGGCGGACGATCTCCAGTTCCGCCGCGAGCCCCATCTCCCCCAGGGCGGGGAGGAGCACGTGCTGGGTGTAGAAGGCCGAGGGGGCGAAGTCCTGGAAGAGGCCGCCACGGATGCGGAAAACGGAAGGTTTATCGGCGAAGGCCGCCACGGGGAGGACGGTGAGGGCGAGCATGGTGGTGGAGCCCGCGGTGCCGATGTCCCAGACGTACCCCCCTCCCGAGAGCCTCCTCCCGGGGCGGAAGCGGAGTTCCATGCTCCCCACGGCCGCCCCGTCCAGCTCCCCGCCGCACAGCTCGGCCACCGCCCGCACCGCCCGCAGGTGCTGGGGGCGCAGCCCGGACTTCTCCCGCTTGGCGCGGATGTTGTAGAGGAACAGCTCCTCCCCCAGGAGGGCCGCCAGGGCCACCGCGGTGCGGACGATGGTCCCGCTCCCCGATTTCGCCGCCCCGTCTATTCTCAACATGTCCCGGGCGAAGTATAAACTGGGGATCCACCGTGGACGCCAGGATAAGGGAGGCGCGGCCCGAGGATACGGAGGCGCTCGCCCGCCTGGTCGCCGCTTTCCGGGCCGAGCTCGCACGGCTCCATGGCGAGGAGCGGACGCCGGACCCCGGTGCCGCCCGGGAGGAGCTCGCGGAGTTCCGGGCCAAGGGGTTCCCGATCCGCGTCGCCGAGGTCGAGGGGAAGCCCGTGGGATACCTCGTCTGCCGCGTGGAGGACGACGTGGTGTGGGTGGAGCAGCTGTACGTGGCGCCCGGTCACCGCCGCCGCGGGATAGGCTCGGCCCTATACGCCGAGGCGGAGAGGCTCTGTCGCGAATTGGGCGGCGATACGGTCTACAACTGGGTCCACCCGAACAACGATGCCATCATCGCCTTCCTCGCGAAGCGCGGCTACACCGTGCTGAACCTGATCGAGCTCCGCCGCCCCCTGCCGGGCGAACGGCCGGAACGGAGGATCCGCGTGGGGGCCCACGAGTTCGATTACTGAGGGGATACGAGCTCGAGGACCCGGGAGAGGACGGCGATCCCAAGGAGGAACTCCGCGACCCCGATGTGCTCGTGCGGGGTGTGGTCGAGCCGGGAGTCCCCGGGGCCGTAGGCCACCACCGGACAGCCCCACGCCGGCCCCACCAGGTTCATGTCGGAAGTGCCGGTCTTGAGCACGAACCGGGGCCTCCCCCCCGCATCCCTGATCGCCCGCAGGAAGGCGCGCACCAGGGGGGAGTTCTTGGGGGCGATGAACGCCCGCTCGCCGCCGCCGAAGCTCACCGCCGCCCCGCCCGCCATCCGCCGCACCTCCCGCCGCAGGGCCGCGGGGTCGAGGCCTGGGGGGAGGCGGAAGACGAGGTAGAGTTCGGCGCGGTCCACGAGGCCGTCCTCGGCGGAGCTCACGCGCCGGAGCGCCACGTCCAGGGCGTCGAACCGACGGGTTCGGCCCCGGTTGAACCGCCGGGTGTAGAGGCACACCCTACGCCAGAACTCGAGCGCCCGCTCGGGGGCGGTGGCCCCCGGGGAGGCGGAGTGGGACACCGGGACCTGGACGCTGTAGCGGACCGCGAGCCGCCCCTTGTAGCCCAGCACGACCCCGTCCCAACCGCTCGGCTCCCCCACGATGACCGCCCCGGGGCGGAACCGGGGGATGAGGTGCTTCGCCCCCTCCCCCTCGGCCTCCTCGCCCACCGCGCCCACGAGGACGACCCCCCTCCCCTCCAGGGCCCGCCGGGCCCGCAGCAGGGCCGCGACGGCGGCCACGAACGGGCCCTTGGCGTCCACCGCACCGCGCCCGTAGAGCCGTCCCCCCTCCTCCCGCACGGGGATGAACCCGGGCACGGTGTCCACGTGGCCGAGGAGGAGGAGATCGGGCCGTTCCGTCCCCCCGTCCCGCGGGATCTCCCCCAGACACGCGACCACGTTCCCCATCTCGTCGATCTCGGCCGCGAACCCCAGGCGCCGCAGGCGGTCCGCGAGGAACGCCGCGAGCTCCCCTTCCCCCCCGGAGGGGCTGTAGATGGCGAGGGCTTCCCGCAGGAACTCGAGCGCTTCGCGATCGGTCATGACAAGGCCTCCGCCAGCGCCCCCACCACCCGGGAGAGCTCCTCCCGGGAGATAACGAGCGGGGGAAGGAAGCGGACCACCGTGGCCCCGGCGGAGAGGGCCAGCACCCCCCGCTCTGCCAGGGCGGCGAGGTACGGCCCGGCCCGGCGGCGAAGCTCCACTCCCACCATGAGCCCCAGGCCCCGCACCTCGCGGACCACGGACGATGGTATCCCCCGCAGTTCCCGCAGGAAGAACGCCCCCAGCGTCGCCGCCCGCTCGGGGAGCCCCTCCTCCTCGATGAACCGGATCGCCGCCCGCGCCGCGGCGCAGGCCAGGGGTTCCCCCCCGAAGGTGGAGCCGTGGAGCCGGGGGGGCATCGGCCCCAGCCGCCCGTGGATGAGCACCGCCCCCATGGGTACCCCCCCGGCGATCCCCTTGGCGACGCAGATGAGGTCCGGTTCCAGGCCGTGATGCTCGCAGGCGAACATCCTCCCGGTGCGGCCGAATCCCGTCTGGACCTCGTCCACGATGAACAGGGCCCCGTGCTCACGGCACAGCTCCTGCGCCCGCCGGAGGTAGGCCCCCTCGCCTGGGATCACCCCACCCTCGCCCTGGACGACCTCCAGGATCACCCCCGCCACATCCCCGTCCCCCAGGGCCTCCTCCAGGGCGGCGGCGTCGTTGTAGGGGACGAACTCAACCCCGGGGAGGAGGGGGGCGAACGGCTCGCGGTACTCCCGCCTCCAGGTGACGGAGAGCGCGCCCAGGGTGCGGCCGTGGAACCCGCGGGTCGCGGCGACGAACCGCGTCCTCCCGGTGACGAGACGGGCGATCTTGAGGGCCGCCTCCACCGCCTCTGCCCCGGAGTTGCACAGGAAGGCCCGCGCGATCCCCGGAGGGGCGATGCGCACCAGCTCGGCGAGAAGCTCCGCGCGCACGTCGTTGCAGAAGGATCCGGGGCAGACGAGGAGTTTCCGGGCCTGGGCCGCGATGGCCTCGGCCACCAGCGGGTTGGCGTGGCCCACGATGGCCGCCCCGTGGCCCCCGACGCAGTCGATGTATTCCCTCCCGTCGGCGTCCCAGACCCGCGCTCCCTCCCCCCGCACGATGACGAGGGAGCGCTTGCGGTAGAAGCCGCTCTCGTACGCCGCCTCCCGCTCACATATATCCCGCACCGCTTCCCTCCTCACATGTCCCCCAGGGCGGCGATGACCGCCTCCGTGAACTCCCGGGTGGTGGACGCCCCCCCCAGATCGGGGGTGAGGCGCTTCCCCTCCCGGTAAACCCGTGCCACCGCGGCCTCGATGGCCCGACCCGCCTCCACCCCCCCCAGGTGGGCGAGCAGCATGGCCCCCGCGAGGATGAGGGCCGTGGGGTTGGCGATCCCCTTGCCAGCGATGTCGGGGGCGGAACCGTGCACCGCCTCGAACACCGCCACCCCGTCGCCCAGGTTGGCGGCGGGGACGAGGCCAAGCCCGCCCACGAGGCCCGCCGCGAGATCGGAGATGATGTCCCCGTAGAGGTTGGGACAGAGGAGGATATCGTGGCGGGAGGGATCGAGCACCAGATCCAGGCAGGCCGCGTCCACGATGCGCTCCCGGTACCCGACCCCGGGGTAACCCGCCGCCACCCGCCGGGCGCAGTCCAGGAAGAGGCCGTCGGACCTCTTGAGGATGTTCGCCTTGTGGACGACGGTCACACTGCGCCGGCCATTGCGGGCGGCGTACGCGAAGGCGAAGCGGGCGATGCGGAGGCTCGCCTCCGCGGTGATGCGCCGCACCGCCTCCACCGCGCCGGCCCGGGGCTCACGCTCGACCCCCACGTAGAGCCCCTCGGTGTTCTCGCGGACGATCACCAGGTCCACGTCCCGATAGCGGGAGAACACGCCGGGGATGCTCCGCACCGGGCGCAGGTTCGCGTAGAGACCGAGCCTTTGGCGCAGCGCCACGTTGACGCTGGGGAAGCCCTCCCCCACCGAGGTGGTCACCGGCCCCTTCAGGGCCACCCCGCATTCCCGGATCCTCTCCAACGCGGCCTCGGGAAGAGGATCGCCGTACCTCCCCAGGGCCGCATGCCCCACCTCCACCACCTCCCATTCCACCGCGATCCCGGTGGCGGCGATGACACGGCGGGCGGCCCGGGTGACCTCGGGGCCGATGCCATCGCCGGGAATGAGGACAACCCTATACGCGCCCATCGCCCTCACCCTCGGTGAACGCGAAGCCGAACCCGCCGCGTGCCAGGATGTGGGGCACGATCCCCCCGTCCTCGACGATCCGCAGCATCCAACGGGGGAGGGGCGCGAAATCGCGCGTGAACCCCCGGGTGAGGTCCCGTACCACCCCCGCCCCGAGGTCGATCTCCAACACGTCCCCGGTCTCGATCCCATCGGTGTCGCAGATCACGGGGAGGAGGCCCACGTTGATGGCGTTGCGGAAGAAGATCCGGGCGAAGGACGCCGCCACCACCGCTTGGATCCCCCTCTCCACCAGCACCAACGCGGCGTACTCCCGGGACGATCCCTGGCCGAAGTTCTTCCCGGCGACCACGATGTCGCCGGGGCGGGCCGCTCGCGCGAACCCGGGGTCGGCATCCTCCATGGCGTGGGCGGTCAGGGCCGCGAGATCGCCGCGCAGGTGGTAGTACCGCCCTGGGATGATGTGGTCGGTGGTTATCCCGTCCCCGAACCGCCAGACCTTCCCGCGGATTACCCTTCGCATCCGTCCCCCCGCTCCCCATCAGGCGAGGAACTCCCGCGGGTCCGCGAGCTCCCCCGCCACCGCGGTGGCGGCGGCGGTGGCGGGGGAGGCGAGGTAGATCTCCCCCCGGGGGTTCCCCATCCGGCCGGGAAAGTTCCGGTTCTGGGTGGAGAGGCACCGTTCGCCGTCCCCCAGGACCCCGAGGTGCACCCCCACGCACGGCCCGCATCCGGGGGGGAGCACCGTCGCCCCGGCCCGGACGAGGGCCTCGATCAGGCCCTCCGCGAGGGCCTCGGTGTAGACGCGGCGCGACGCGGGGGCCACGAGGAGCCTCACGTCCGGGTGCACCCTCCGGCCCGCGATGATCCAGGCGGCGAGGCGGAGGTCGGAGAGCCTCCCGTTGGTGCAGGTACCGATCAACACCTGGTCGATGCGCAGGCCCACGAGCTCCTCCACCGGGCGCACGTCGTCCACGGCGGGGGGGACGGCGACCAGGGGGGAGAGGCCCGAGAGGTCCACCTCCAGGCGGCGCTCGTAGGGGGCATCGGGGTCAGGGACCAACGGGACGAAGTCCCCTCCCCGACCCATGTGTTCGAGGAACCAGAGGATCGTACCATCGGACGCGCACAGCCCAGTCTTCGCGCCCGCCTCCACCGCCATGTTGCACAGGGTCATGCGCCCCTCGGCGTCGAGGGCCTCGACCACCGGCCCCCCGAACTCGAGGGCGCGGTAGACAGCGCCGTCGTCCCCCAACAGGCCGATGATGTGGAGGATCACGTCCTTGGCCGTGACGCTGGGCGGGAGACCGCGTCCGTCCGACCCCCGGCCCGTGAGGTCGAGGCGGATGGTCCCGGGGACACGGAACCAGGTGGCCCCGAAGGCCATGGCCACCCCCACGTCGGTGGAGCCCATCCCGGTGGCGAACGCCCCGAGCGCCCCGGCGGTGCAGGTGTGGGAATCGGCGCCCACGATGATCTGGCCCGGCGCGGCCCAGCGCTCGGCCACGATCTGATGGCAGATCCCGGTGCCCACCCCGTAAAGTCGGGCCCCCGTCTCGGCGGCGAAGGCGCGCATCCTCCGTTGGACATTGGCGAGCTCCGCCCGAGGCGCGGGCGCGGCGTGGTCGAGGAACAGGAGCACCCCGGTGGCCGGCCTTTCGCGGCCCAGGGCCGCGAAACGCTCGATGGCCAGGGGCGCCGTCCCCTCGTGGGCGAGGACGAGATCCACCGGGGCGACCACGAACTCCCCGGCCTCCACGGGACGGCCGAGGCGCCGAGAGAGGATCTTCTCGACCAGGGTCTGCCCTCTCATCCCACCCCCTGACGGGTGAGCTCCCGGTAGAGCAGGATGAGCTCCTTGTCGAACAGGGGGCGCTTGAGCTCCACCGCCATCTCCCGCACCCGCCCCAGCATGCGCGCGGCCGTGTCCGCATCCAGTTCGATGCCGAACTCGGCCCTGAACTTGTGGATCAGGGCGTGGGTGCCGGAGTGCTTGCCGATCACGATCTGCCGGGCGAGGCCGACTTCCTCGGGGCTGAAGGCTTCGTAGGTGGAGGGGTCCTTGAGGATCCCGTCGGCGTGGATCCCCGATTCGTGGGCGAAGATGTTGGTCCCGATGATGGCCTTCCAGATGGGGATCGCCCTCTGGCTGGCCCGGGCCACATATTCGGCCACCTCGCGGAACCGCGCCGTATCCACCCCAAGGTCGATCCCGTGCAGGTGCTTCAGGGCCATGACGACCTCCTCCAGGGGGGAGTTGCCCGTGCGCTCCCCCTGACCCCCGATGGAGGCGGCCACCGACCGGGCCCCGGCCCGGAGCCCCGCGAGGGCGTTGGCGGTGGCCATCCCGAACTCGTTGTGCATGTGGAGCTGGATGGGAACGGGGATGCGGCGGCAGAGCCCCGCGATGTGGAGGTAGGTGTCGAAGGGGTCGTTGACCCCCAGGGAATCGCAATACCGCACTGCCCACGCCCCGAGCTCCGCGGCCAGCCGGTAGTACTCGGCCAGGAAATCGGGGTCGGTCCGGGAGGCGTCCTCAGCGCTGGCGATGAAGGGGAGGCCGTGGCAACGGGCCTCGGCCGCGGCCTCCTCGAGCCGCTCCAGCACCCACCGCCGTGTCCGCCCGAACTTGCGCTCGATATGGGCGTCGGAGGTGGAGATGGAGATGACGACGCCGTCGACCACGCAGTCGACCGCGGCGCCCACGTCGTCCGCCCGTGCCCGGGCGAACGCGTATACCCGGAGGGGTTCCCCTCTCCCCCGGACCTCCAGCCCCGCCCGGGCCACCGTGGCGACGCACTCGGCCTCCTCGGGCCCCAGGGCGGGAAACCCCGCCTCGATCACGGGGATCCCCATCCCCGCGAGGAGCGAGGCCACCTGGAGCTTCTCCCACCGGGTGAAGATAACCCCCACGGCCTGTTCCCCGTCCCGGAGCGTGATGTCCATGAGCCAGATGTCCCTCATCGCCTTCCCCCCGCGGCACGCAGGGCCAAGTACTCCTCCACCACCTCCCGATCGAACAGCGAGCGCTTCAGGGAGATGGCGCGGGCGCGGAGCACGGGCACGAGCCGCGCCACCTCCTCCCGGGTGGGGTGATACCCGTGCTCCCGTAGTTTTTGCTGTACCACGCTGGGACCGGAGTACTTGCCCACGTTGAAACGGCGGAAGAGCCCCACCTCGCTGGGGAGGAAGAGCTCGTAGGTGGAGGGGTCCCGTACCACGCCGCTCGCCCGGCCCTCGGACTCGTAGACGAAGAGGCTGTCGCCCACCACCGGCTTCGTGGGCGGCAAGGAGCGCCCCGCGGCGAGGGCCACGTAGGCGCACAGCTCCCGCAGCACGGCGGTGTGGAGCCCCAGATCCACTCCCTCGCAGTACTTGAGGCCCATGACCAGCTCCTCCAGGGAGGCGTTACCCGCCCGCTCCCCCAGCCCATTCACGGTGGTGTTCACGTAGGCGGCCCCGGCCTTGAGGCCCGCCAGGGCGTTGGCCACCGCCATCCCGAAGTCGTTGTGGGTGTGCATCTCGATGGGGATGTCCACTTCCCCGCGCAGGGCCTTTATGCGGAAGTAGGTCTCGAACGGGTCCAGCACCCCCACCGTGTCGCAGTAGCGCAGGCGATCCGCCCCGGCCTCCTTGGCGGTGCGGGCGAACTCGACCAGGAACTCGGGATCGGCCCGGGAGGCGTCCTCCGCGTTCACGGAGACGTAAAGACCGTGTGCCTTGGCGAACTCCACGGCCCGCTTTATCGAGTCCAACACCCAACCACGGTCGCGCTTGAGCTTGTGCATTATGTGGATATCGGAGGCGGAGATAGAGATCGCCACCGCGTCCACTCCGCAGTCGAGGGAGTGCTTGATGTCGTCGATCACGGCCCGATTCCACGCCAGGACGCTCGCCGAGAGGCCCAAGTCCACGATGGCCTCGATGGTCTCCTTCTCGTCCCCGCCCATGGCGGGGATGCCCGCCTCTATCTGGTGGACCCCCAGGCGGTCGAGCATCCGGGCGATCTGGATCTTCTCCTCGTTGGCGAAGACCACACCCGCGGTCTGCTCCCCGTCGCGGAGGGTCGTATCGTCGATGTAGACCGGAGGTGTCACGGCGGCGGACAGGAACTTCTCCTCCAAGCAATCGGCCTCGAACGGCAGCCTCCCCATCATGTGCCCCCCTTCGCTGCGGGGCGCCCGCGCGCCCCCGTCCCCGGGGCCCGCTTGGCCCAGCGGCGGATGATCGCGTCCACGTCGTCCAGGGAGAGGTGCTGCCCATCGGCGAGGGTCTTGATGTGGGCAGTGACCTCTTGCAGCTCGTCCTCGTCGAGCTTGAGGCCCAGCTGTTCAGCCCGCCAACGGATGGCGTTTCGCCCCGTCAGCCGGTGGGCGATGGAGATATAACGGGTTAGTCCGAAGTCCTCGGGTCGGAGGACTTCGTAGGTACTCGGTTCGTTGAGGATCGCCTTGGCGTGGATCCCAGCCTTGTGGGTGAAGGCGGCGATCCCGGTGATGTAGTTGTTGAAGGGAATATCGACCCCAACGATGTCGGCCACCATCGCGTCCAGCCGCGGCAGGAGCCGGAGGTTGTACTTTCCCTTTATGAGCTCCGGGTCGAGGGCGTAGAGCCGCGCGATGAGGCCGCCGAGGGAAGTGATCCCGTTGCGCTCCCCGATCCCCAGGACCGAGGTGTCCACACAATCCGCTCCGGCGAGCAGCGCCGCGTAGGAGTTAGCGATGGCGCAGCCAGTGTCGTTGTGACCGTGGAACTCGATCTCCGCTCGCACCTCACGCCGCAGTACCGCCACTAGCTCGTACACCTGAAAGGGGGTCGCGATCCCCACGGTGTCCGCCACGCCCACCCGATCCACCCCGAGCTCATCCACCGCACGGTAGATCCGCAGAAGGTCTTCCCGGGAGGACCGGAACGAATCTTCAGTGCTGAAGCGGACTTCGAGCTCGGGCCGGCTTTCTCGGATGAGGGTTATGATCTCGCGGGCCCGGTCGATGATCTCCGGGATGTCCAGGCCGTGGGAGAACCTCCTCAATGGGGAGCTCGTCCCGATGACGATGTCTACCCCCCCGAGGCCCTCGACCTCCAGGGCGCGTATGGCATCTTCCTCCCGGCAGCGGATGTGGGTGAGCACCACCGCCGAAAGCCCGAGGGTGCAAATGATCCGGAGGTCCTGGAAGCTCCGAGGGGAGACCACCGGGGAGGTGAGCTCGATGTACTCCACCCCGAACTCGTCCAGCGTGCAGGCGATGTCGATCTTCTGGCCGGTAGTGAAGTTGGCTCCCACGAACTGTTCCCCTTCCCGCAGGGTGGAATCGATGATCTTAAATCCCTTAATGGCCGCGGTTTCCCGCTTCATGATCCTCCCTCCCCGGAGATCACCGTGCCCCGGCCCTCCAGGGCCGATAGCACAGGGCGCTCGGCCCGGCCGTCGGCGATAATCACCCGGCCGAGTCCGCGTTTCAGCGCCTCGATGGCCCCGAGGACCTTCTTCTTCATTCGGCCCTGGGCATAGCGGTCGAGGTACGCCCGCGCTTCCCCCGGGGGGATCTCGGGTATGAGGGAGGCGGGATCGGCGGGGTCGCGCAGGAGCCCGGGGACATTGGTAAGGATCACAAGGGCCTCCGCCCCCAGCGCGGCGGCCAGCGCGGCGGCCGCCCTGTCACCATCTACATTCAGGGCCTCGTTGTCCGTGCTGATCGCCACGGGGGCGATCACAGGGGTGTAACCTCCCTTGAGCAGCGACCGCAAGAGAGGGACGTTCACCAGCTCCACCGTGCCCCCGTAGTCCCCGCGCAGTACTTTCCTCTTCCCGCCCTCGACGGCGATGATGGCCCCCTTTCGCCTCCCCTGGAGGAGGCGGCCATCGAGCCCGGAGAGTCCAATGGCGTTCACCCCTAGGCCCTGCAGGTGTTCCACCAGGAGCTTGTTCACCCGCCCGGCCACGGCCATGAGGAAGATCTCCATAGTCCCCCGGTCGGTGTAGCGGCTCTGGAACCCCGAGGGGGTGGTGACGTAGCGGGGTGGCCTCCCGAGTTTCGTGGAGATATCGTCCATCTCCCGCGAACCCCCGTGGACCACCACTACCCATTCCCCCTTCCCCACCAGGGTCGCGATATCCCGGCAGGGGGCGTCGAATTCGAGTCCATTGCTCCCTCCGAGCTTCACCACCAACATCTCACTCCCCCTTCCCGGCGCCCACTACATCCCCGGTGAAGACCCCGAGGGCATAGCGGACCATCTCCCCGGGGATGTTCACGCCGGTGGGCTCGATGCTGTTCCGAAACTCGGGTGTGTGGTTCACTTCGCTCACGAGAAGCTCTCCGGTGGGGGTCTCCAGTAGGTCCACGGCGAGGATCCCCCCGCCCGTGGCCCGGGCGGCCGCCCGGGAGAGCCGATCGATCTCCGGGGTTATGGGACAGGCAGTGGTCCGGGCGCCTCGGGCAGTATTGGTAATCCAATGGGATGAATACCGGTAGATGGCCGCTATCGTCTGCCCACCCACCACGAACGCCCTGATGTCCCGGCCGGGCTTGGGCACGTACTCCTGGAGGTAGAAGACCGAGTGGGTGTATCCCCCCAGCGTCTTCTTGTGCTCCAGTAATGCCTCGGCGGCCTCGGGATCGTTGAGCTTGGCCAGTAGCCTCCCCCAGGAGCCGTGCAAGGGCTTCATGACCACCGGGAACCCCAGGACCTCCATCGCGGCAAGGGAGGCCTCGGGAGAGAATGCCACTGCGGTGGCGGGGATGGGGACACCCTCCTCGGCGAGGGCGAGGGATGTGAGAAGCTTGTCGCCGCAAAGCTGGATCGTCCGATAGGGATTGACGACCTTTAGGCCGTGGCTCTCCGCGATTCTTGCGACATAGAGGCACTGGAGGTGCCCGATACAGCGGACGAGCGCCCCCTCGTAGCCCGAGAGGGGATTGTCTCCTCCAAGCCTGAGGGGGACCTCTGTGATGCGCAGAAACTCGACATCGGCCCCCGCGGCCCGGAACGCCCGGAGGAGCATCTTTTCCTCGATCCTGACGCGAGAGACAAGGATCGCGATACGCACCTGAAAACCTCCTGAGATATGAAACACACCCCGAGAAATAGGGGCTAAGCCGAAGAGTGGGTAGAACCCGTACTTCCAGGGGCTCAGGCGCGTTTCGCCGGGCCGAGAGGCGCGATTATCCTCATGATAGACCTCGCAGTTTAGCACGTATCGCATATCGGGGGCAAGGCCTCAGATGGGGTGGAGCCCGGGGAATTCGAGCCCGGTGCGCTCGGGGAAGCCGTACATCACATTCATCGTCTGGACGGCGTTCCCCGCTGCGCCCTTCATGAGGTTGTCGATGGCCCCCACCACTACGAGCCTCCGCTCCTCCGGGGCCGCAGCGAACCCGATGTCGCAGTGGTTGCTCCCTATGAGGATCTTCGGTTCAGGGAGCCGGTGGATCCCACGCCGGGAACGCACCAGCCGCACGAAGGGCTCCTCTCCGTAGTCCTCCCGATATATCTCCCACGCCTCGCGCTCGGAGAGGGACTCATGCAGGAGGCAGTGGCAGGTGGCGAGGGCCCCCCGCACGATCCCCACCGAGGTCACGGAGAAGTAAAGCCCGGGGAAGGCGGGCGGGAGGCCGAGCTCCTGGATGAGTTCGGCGAGATGGCGGTGGCCCACTGGGGCGTAAGAGCGCACCACCCCGGCCCGCTCCGGATGGTGGGAGGCCGGGGTGGGCTTGCTCCCACCCTCTGAGGAGCCCACCTTCACCTCCACCACACATTCCCGCACCAGGCCCCGTCGGTAGAGGGGCCACAGGCCGAGCACGGTGACGGCAGCGTTGCACCCCACGCCGCTTGCGCGGCGAGCGCCCCTCAGCTCCCCTCGGTGGAGCTCGGGCAGGCCATAGACGAACGTGGGGAGCCACTCCGGGGCCGGGTGTTCGTCCCCGTAGAAGCGGACGTAGAGCGCCGGGTCCCGGAGCCGGAAGTCGGCAGAGAGGTCGATGACCCCCTCGGCGAGCCCGGTGAACTCCGCGATCCGCGGGGCGACTTCCCCGTGGGGGAGACAGAGAAAAAGCAGATCCACAGGGTTCAAGTCCGCGAGACGCACGAACTTGAGGTCGGTGTAACCCCGGAGGTTGGGGTGGACGGAGTGCACGTACCGGCCGGCATGGGCCTCCGAGGTGACCTGTACCACCTCCACCTCGGGGTGGAAGAGGAGGAGCCGCAGGAGCTCCCCGCCGGTGTAGCCCGAGGCCCCCACTATGCTCGTCCGCAACATCGCGCCTCCTCCGCCACGCGGATCACGTAGTCGGCGATGGCCCCGGGGACATCGGCGGCGGTGGCGGCCATGGCCCCGTGGAACTCCGGGGTATGGTTGACCTCGTTGGCGAGGAGCCTCCCGTCGGCGGTCTCCATGATGTCCACCGCCAGAAGCCCTCCCCCCACGGCCTGGGCCGCGGCCAGGGCTAGCCCCACGAGCTCCGGGGTGACGGGACACGGGGAGGCCACCCCTCCCCGGGCGGTGTTGGTGATCCAGTGGCCAGACTCCCGGTAGACCGCGTATATCAATCGGTCCCCCGCCACCAGAACCCGGATGTCCCTCCCCGGCTTCTCCACGTATTCCTGGGCGTAAAACAGGGCGTGGATGTAGCCACCCAGGGTCTCCTTGTGCTCCAAGATCGCCTCGGCGGCGTCTCGGTCGTTCACCCGGGCGAGCAACCTCCCCCAGGAGCCCACCAGGGGCTTGAGCACTGCGGGGTACCCGAGGTCTTCCAGGGCCGCGAGGGCAGCCGCCCGGGAGAAGGCCAGGGCGGTGCGGGGCTGGGGCACCCCGGCCTGGGCCAACGCCACACTGGTGAGGAACTTGTCGCCACAGGTGGTGATCACCCGGTGTGGGTTCACCGTGGGGACCCCAAGGAGCTCGAGCCACCGGGAGAGGTAGAGGGTGTGGGAGTGGCTAATACACCGCAAGAGCACTGCGCCCACCCCCGCGAGTTCGTCCGGGAGCTCGTCCGCCACCTGGAGGACGAGCCCCCGGGGGTCGAGCCGTACCGCCTCGACCCCCCGGTCCCGCAGGGCGGCGAGGATCAATTTCTCTTCGAGCCTGACCCGCGAACACGCGACGGCAATCCGCACTACTCCCCCCAGTCCTCCTCCACCTCCGGTGCGAGTTCCAACACCAGGGGTTCCACGGAGGTAACCTCGAGCTCCGCGCCGCAGTCGGGGCAAGCGAGGATCTCCCCGACTTCCACGTCCTCCTCTACCGCGATCATCGCGCCACACTCCGGACACTTGCCCTTATCCGGCATCTCCTCTCCTTTCCGCGAGTACTTCCTTGGCGAGGGCGATCTGCTCCCGCACGCGCTCTGGCGCCGTTCCCCCGTAGGATCGGCGCCGTCCCACCGCCCCTCGGAAATCCAGTGCCCCGCGGACGTCTGCATCGAAGGCGGGGTGGGCCATACGGAATTCCGCGGGGGGGAGTTCTCCCAGGGAAACACCCAGTTCCCTGGCCCGCCGTACGAGCCGCCCCACCGCCCGGTGGGCCTCCCGGAAGGGGATTCCCTTCTTCACAAGGTAATCGGCGAGCTCAGTGGCGAGCATCTCCTCCTCCAGGGAGGCCTCCATCCGCTCCGGACGGACCTCCAGCGTCCGCACGACCCCGGCGAAGAGGGGGAGGAGGAGCTTCAGGGTATCTACGGCGAAGAAGAGGGGCTCCTTGTCCTCCTGAAGGTCGCGGTTGTAGCCGGATGGCAATCCCTTCAACACGGAGAGAAAACCGCACAACTTCCCGATAAGGGTCCCGGCACGTCCCCGGGCGAGTTCCAGGGGATCGGGATTCGCCTTCTGGGGCATGAGGCTCGACCCGGTCAGATATCGCTCGTTAAACTCCAGGAACCCGAATTCCGGGGACGAGAAGAGCACCAGGTCCTCGGCGAGTCCGGAAAGGTGCACACCCGTGAGCGCGGAAAAGAACAGGAACTCGGCCACGAAATCCCGGTCGGAGACGGCGTCGAGACTGTTCTCCGCCGGCCGCGAGAACCCTAGATCCGCCGTGAGGAAGCCCTGGTCCACCCCGAAGGGGTTTCCCGCCAGGGCCCCGGCCCCGAGGGGGAGGACCGCGACCCTCTCCGCGAGCCCGTCCAACCGCTCGAGATCCCGGGAGAATTTCCAGAAATAGGAGAGGAGCCAGTGGGCGAAGAGCAGGGGCTGGGCACGCCGGAGATGGGTATAGCCGGGCATGAGGACCTCCAGGTGCTCCTCCGCCACGGCGACGATGGCTTCCCCCAGAGAGAGGAATCCCGTGGCGATCCCTGGGACCTCGGACAGGAGCCAGAGCCTGAGGTCGGTGGCCACCTGATCGTTGCGGGAACGGCCGGTGTGGAGCTTCCCCGCGAGCTCCTTCCCCACCAGCTCACCCAGGCGCCGCTCCACCGCGGTGTGGACGTCCTCGTCCCCCGGGGTGACGACGAACTCCCCGACCGCGAACTCGGCTCGGATCCGCTCCAGGCCCCACACGATGGCGCCCTCCTCCGCGGAAGAGAGGACCCCGGCTCGCCGCAGGGCCCGGGCGTAAGCGATGCTCCCCCGGATGTCGGCGGCATACAGCCGTCGGTCGACTTCGAAGGAGTCGCAGAGGAGCCGAACTTCGGGGGCGGTATCGGGCAGCCTCCCATTCCAGAGCGTCATCCCGGCGCCCCCTTTGCCGCCTTCTCCCCGAGGACCATGGCCCGGATTCGCAACGGCAGGCCGAAGAGGTTGATGAACCCCGCGGCGTCCTTCTGGTCGTAGACCTTGTCGGCCCCGAAGGTAGCGAAGTCCTCCCGATAGAGCCCATAGGGGGACTTCCGCCCCACCACGGTGCAGTTTCCCTTGTAGAGCTTGAGGCGCACCGCGCCGGTGACCGTCCGCTGCGTCGCGTCGACGAACGCATCCAGCGCTTCCTTCAGTGGGCTGAACCAGAGCCCGTAGTAAATGAGCTCCGCGTACTTGTGGGCCACGAGCTCTTTGTAGTGGAGTGTCTCCCGGTCCAAGCACAAGTGTTCCAGGGCCTGGTGAGCGACGTAGAGAATCGTTCCGCCGGGGGTCTCGTAGACTCCGCGGGACTTCATTCCCACTAAGCGGTTCTCCACCATGTCGACCCGGCCGACCCCATGCTTCCCTCCGAGCTCGTTTAGGGCTGCGAGCAGTTCGGCTGGGGAGAGTGCCTCCCCGTTCAGGGCCATGGGGATCCCGGCCTCGAACTCCAGGGTGAGATATTCCGGTACATCCGGGGCGGACTCCGGGGAGGCGGAAAGGAGGAAAAGACCCTCTTCCGGCTCCCACCAGGGGTCCTCCAGGGGCCCTCCCTCGTGGGACAGGTGCCAGAGATTTCCGTCCCGGCTGTAGATCGACTCCTCGCTTATCCCTTCCAAGGGGATCCCGTGGGCCTTGGCGTATGTGATCTCCTCTTCTCGCGAACGCAGGTCCCATTCCCGCCAGGGGGCGATCACCTCGAGGTCCGGGTCCAGGGCCTTCACCGAGACCTCGAACCGGACCTGGTCGTTCCCCTTCCCGGTACAGCCGTGGGCCACGGCGTCGGCTCCCTCCCGATGGGCGATCTCCACCAAGTACTTTGCGATGAGGGGACGTGCCATGGCGGTCCCGAGGAGGTAGAGGCCTTCGTAGACCGCTCCCGCCTTCAGGGTGGGGAAGATGTAGTCGACTACGAACTCCTCCCGCAGGTCGAGTACATAGGCCCCGCTCGCGCCGGTCTTCAGCGCCTTCTCCTGGATCGCGGAGAGGTCTTCCCCCTGGCCGAGGTCCGCGGTGAATGTGATCACTTCGCAGCCGTGGGTGGCCTTGAGCCAGTGGAGGATCACCGAGGTATCGAGCCCCCCCGAGTACGCCAGTACAACCTTCTTGAACTTCACTTCCTCCCCTCCTTGTTCGAATCCATGGGACTTCCCGCCTCAAGCAGCGGTTCTGTGTTCGGATAGCACCTGCGGAAAAGTTGGACCCCGAGGCCGGGCAGCGTCCCGGACCGGTTGCTGGAGAAGAATTAACGGGGAGAAAGCCGCACCAGCGTACGGCCCGGGCCGCTACCCGGCCGTACGCACCCGCGGATTTAGGAAGGCCACTCTCAAGATCTGCACAAACACTATTTACGACATCCCGCCGTGGAACGTCAAGGCCTTATGTAACTCATTGAAAATATCTCCGTCTCTTCCGACCGTATACTATTCATCAAAGAAACTATAAAGGCCAAAAGGAGAATGGGGTGCCCAATGTGAGGGAAGCAAAAGGGGAAGACCTTGATGCGGTGCTAGCGATCGAGCGGGAGAGTTTTCCCAATCCCTGGCCTGCCGAGGAATTCCAGAAACATCAAGAGGGAGGGATCTTCCTTGTCTATGAGCTAAGAGGTAAAGTTTTAGGATACTTGATCGCTTCGGAGAAAACGAGTCCCTTCCGCGGCTCCTTTTTCCACCTCGAGAATATCGCTGTAGCGAGGAACGCGAGGCGACAGGGGATCGCAACCGCCCTCCTCGCGGATCTCATTTCTATAGCTAAAGAGAAAGGGATTCTAACGCTCCTCCTCGAGGTGAGGGAGGAGAATCTGGCGGCGTTGACTCTCTATAAGAAGTTCGGGTTCATCGAAAAGATGAGTCTCCTCGGGTTCTATAGCGACGGTGATAACGCCCGCCTCATGGAGCTTCAACTCGCAACGGAGCCCACGGGCAGCTCGTGAAAAGTCCCTGCTGCCACGGTCTCGAGTGGAAGCTAAAATACGAAGTGGTATATCGGTTAGATGCTTGTCTCTCGGGATATCTGACAGTGGGATACCGCCTGACCCATTGTCGCTATGCCTATTTATTAGGGGAACCGCCTTCTCTTCCGAACAAGACATTCACCACAAAGGGTCAGCTTATTCCACTACCTTGTAGACTTTGTTGCCTTCCCGCGGGACGTTGGGGATACCTTCCTCCTGAGGCACCAAGTGGACCAACAATCCCACCTCTGCACCTCCACCTGCCTCGGCCACGGGCTTGTGCTCTATTTGGAGGGAGTCCACCACTTGCTCAATACAGGTATGCGGCCCTTTGATGACAATCCGATCGCCAAGCTTCAGGGATTTGCCCGGGTAAATTCGCACCGCGGCCACGGAAATCTTTTTGAAGAAATCGATCACTTCGCCGACCTCTTCTTCCATAATCCTCACCTCAACCTATCCTAGCCCCTTCACGGAAATCTCACAAGCATGCTCCCGAAGGATACCAAGATTAAAGTGTAATTTTGTAACAACACGGCGATCCGTGACACCTGCTTCGGTTGTATGTAGCAAAGGAAGGGGAGTAAATAGCCACGGGGAACCGTCAAGTGGTTTAGCAAAGAGAAATGCTAAGTGAGTCATTACACCGGACAATCGACCCGAGACCCTCATTCACTACACCCCTATTCAGAAGAAGTGTCTCGGAACACTCCAAGCAGGTCAGAGAAATGGGTTCGAGAGGCCCGCAGGTGAAGAACGTCAGAACGATTTAAAGGAAGACGAAGTAACAGACCTCCCAAGCTGTCTTGAGGGACCAACCGAGGAGGAGCGAGAGGTTGAGGACGGGCGCGATCCTCCTCCCCTTGAAGAGGATGTAGAGAGGACCTATCAGGGAGAGGGCTCTAAGGGAGATCAGGAAAGGGAGTTTTCCCACCTCGACCTGGGGGAGGTAGAAAAGAGCTCTCATCGAGATCTCCGCGAGGAAGAGGAAGAAAAAGAACCTAGGGTCAAGCCCGTGTCTCCTGGAGATGCCGATTGCCCTCGCCGCCAACACCCTGATGGACAAAGCAGTGGGGATTATAACCACTTCCGCTCTTTTAACCATGGGAAGCCACGCCGACCATCGTCATGTCGCTTCAGGCAGGCGGGATCGTGGGGACTGCTTCTCTCCCCCGATCAAGTGAGCTCGGTATATAAACCTCCGACCAGACCGCTGGGAAGGTCGGAGGACTTCCACTATTATGGATAGATGGGGGTGATGTGAATGCGGGAGTTCGTGTTCGAGGTGGAGAACCGTCCGGGAGCCCTGGCGAGAGTGGCCTCTTCCCTCGGAGATAACGGGATCAACATCGAGGGGATCGCAGGGATCGGGGCAGGGGAGGTGGGATTGATCCACTTGGTCACCGATGACCCGGGGAGGACCGGCGATCTCCTCCGGGACCTGGGGATAGAGTTCGAGGAGCGGGAAGCCTTCGCGGTCGAGGTCCTTAATCGTCCCGGGGAGTTGGGGGCGGTATTGAAGGCCCTGGCGAACGAGGGAATAAATGTGGAGTCCTGCTATGCGGGTGTAGAAGCAAACGAGCTTATCTTGGCCGTGGACAAGCTCGAGGAGGCAAAGCGTGTCCTCAAGATTGCCTAACCTCTCTACTTTATTGGCGGTGTCATGGCCCCTGAGCTAGTAACTGCAAAAGTTGTGTCGTTCATCCTCGGACATGAAATGATTAGGAATTAGGCCTTGAATCGTGATATCGTCATCAAACCTACCTTGAGAACATTTGCTTGGGAAGTGAACGCATTGGCAAGTCTGTCTTCACTCCGAGAACATGACCCGCGCAGCCAGGAACTTCTCTCTTAATGATGATATCAGAAGCGTGGGCGAAGGCACACCTTTGAGATCAAGGGCATGTTCGTGGAAGGAGGAAAAACTGCCCTGTACTTCACACGAAATTTAATGATAAACCTTAAACGGTTCATATTTAATCCGTCAGAAAGTCGAGCTCTTGCTCAGTTATCCCTTGGACTTTCCCGTACTCTATCGCTTCTCGCCGGGTCTTCTTGTCGTCTTTAAAAAGCTCGAGCTGCTTGTCGCTATAAACTACTATGATCTCGTTCCCTTTCAATAAAGTGTGCATACCAACCGGGCAATATATAGGCTGCAAAGCGTCAATCTTCTCTCTTGGACATCTTGCTTCATAGCCGTGCCATCTTCCGACGTTGCCTTCATAGTCATTGGTATTTCATCCTTGGAGATCGTCGCTTTGTAAACGGAAAATTTGTTAGTCACTGTCGGTTCGCTTAGCCCCTCAGCAGTGACAGTACGCTCCCAATCTCTCAATATTAGATCACCTCCAGTACCGTCGATGGTCCCTGACCCAGGGAGTGTTATTTAGCACATATCGCTTGGCCGATGACCTTAAATTCGGATGGTCTGAGTTCAGCTATGACAAGATCACGAAGTGTGGCAATGCCGGCCCTGGGACAACATCTGAACGGAGTATTAAGCAGGACTATGGGTAATACCTCCATCCAGTCTCAGATATGAGATAATGTTCCCTCAGGGTTGATCTGCAAAGGCACGTGTTCAGGGTCTGCCGTCGAATTTAGGGAGATCCTCTTCAGCAGGAGATCGGGCAATAATGGTTGAGGCGGAGTGTATCCCGTGGAGTCGGTGGTGTGTTGTCCGACCTGAATGCTACCTCCGGCCTCTCTTGCCCCATTAATGTTCGCCGGGATGGTGCCGTCCGAGCTCGGACGGGGCTTGTGTGGTAGACGGGACGTCCTGGATGGATCATCTGTGAAAAGATCCAGGGCGAACTTTGAATTGCGATGTCAAGATTTGTTGAAGCGAGATCAGGCCCCAATACTCTTCGCGTAGCACCTGTGTCTCTTTCCCACGTCGGTACCGAACATGTTTCATGCCCCGAAGTTTTTTCGGTCATTTGCTAGACTTTCTTCTGGTCGTAATTTTCAGGAGAAACGCCATCCTTAACAGAATACATCACGTTTTAAAACATATAAGCTACACAGTTATTGAAAGAAGGTTATTCGGCCGTAATCTTATGGCGAGCCCTCAACTTCCTTGAGAAAGGGAGGGTGAGGCGTGTGGTAAGATCGCTCCCTTTGGTCGTAGCGACACTCTTCGCTTCTTTCGCCCCCTGGGCCATCGGGTTCCCGGACTCCAGCTCCCGCCCCTCTCTACGGTCGCCAGGCCCTGCCCCGTGGCCGCGCCCTAGGTCCTCCTCTTCACCGTGGAGAACCGCTGTCACCGGGTCGTCCTTTTCAACACCTGCAAGCCCCCGGTGCTGTGGTTCCTTCTTCAACCCCTTCCCTTTCATCCGCATCGATACTTTCCAGGCCGCGAACCCCAACCTCCGGGGAAGATGACCCCCGTGGGGGTGTACATCGATTGGACGAAAGCACCGAGCTACGCCATCCGCGATCCGGCGCCGGTATTGGACTGGCTAGAGAAGGGCACCGACGAGGCGATACCGCGGCAGGATGCAATCTACTTTGGCATGGCCATCATCGCACTCTGCGAGGAGGATATCCCCGCCCGGGCTGGCATCCCGGTGTTGATCTTCCTCCTCCACGTGCAGACCTGAGGCCCTCCTCCGTCCCGCGTGAACCCGCTGCCCGCCGGGGCCGCCGTTCAAGGCGGCGCCTCGGCCAGGGCGTGTTCCAGGTCCGCGATCAGGTCCCTAGGATCCTCCACCCCCACGGAGAGGCGCACCAACGAGTCGGAGATCCCGAGCTCCCGACGCTCCTCCGGGCTGAAGGCGCAGAAGGACGTGAACGCGGACTGTTCCACCAGCGACTCCACCCCGCCGAAGCTCGAAGCAAGGTAGGGAATGTGGAGGGCATCGATGAACCGCCCCGTTTCCTCCGCCGAGGCCGAGAGCTCGAAGCTCACCACCCCGCCGTACCCCGCAAGATACCGCCTCGCCACTTCGTGGTGGGGGTGGCCGGGGAGACCGGGATACCAGACCCGTCTGACCTTGGGATGCTCTTCCAGGAACCGGGCGACCGCCAGAGCGGTCTCGTTTTGCCGTACGACTCGCAGCGCCAGCGTCTTCATGCCGCGCAGGAGGAGGTAGGCACCATGAGGATCGGGGATGCCCCCCAAGTAGGCTTGGACTTCCTTCACAGCCTTCACCCTCTCCTCGGACCCCACCACCGCCCCTGCCAGGAGGTCGTTGTGCCCACCGAGGTACTTGGTGGCCGAATGGACCACGAGGTCCACCCCGAACTCCAGCGGGCGCAGATTGATCGGCGTCGCCATAGTGGAGTCCACGATAACCACGGCCCCACATGCCTGGCCGACGGCCACGAGCTCTCCGATATCGGGGACGTTCAGATGCGGGTTGGTGGGGATCTCGGCGAAGATCACCTTGGTGTTTTCCCTGATCCGCCGCTCCACCTCCCCCGGGGACCAGCGGGGGATGAAGTCCGCCTCCACCCCCAGCCGGGGAAGGAAGGTGACAGCAAACGAGCGGGTCTGCCAGTAACACTGATCCACGAACAGGACATGGTCCCCTTGGGAGAGGAAAGTCAGGAGGCAGGTGGTGACCGCGGCCATCCCACTCGCGAAGAGCAATGCCGCCTCACCCCCCTCCAGTGCTGCGAGCTTCTCCTCGGCAGCCCGTTGGGTGGGATTTCCGTAGCGGCCATAGCTATATCGGGAGATCTCCCCCGAATTGTAGGCGAGCCGTTCCTCCATGCCCTGGAAGGGGAAAGTAGCTGTCTGAAAAATGGGGGTCGTCAAGGCATTCTCGGGTTTTTGCTTCTCCTCCCCTCCGTGTACTGCAAGCGTAGAGAGGCCAATAAGGGACATACCACCCTCCTTATGGAACGAAAGAGGTTGGAAAGGGGCCAAATTTCCAGGGGATCGGGAGAAGGAAAGGAATGACGGGGCCTCCGGCCCAGGGGTCAGGCCCCGCGGCGGACAAGCATTAAATATCGGCGAGACGCCTCAGGCCCCATTTGGTCGCCAGTATATAACCCCGCCGCCCGTACGTCAACCAGATCAAACCGTTCCGCCGAGCGGCTGAAAAAAAATCAAAAATGGTTTATCCTTGTGCCCCCTCCATTTCGGAGAGATCAAGCGACAGGAGGTGTGGCCTTGACGCTGAAGGAGATCGTAGAACGGGCACGTCAAGGGGCGAAGGTTCCCATCGTGGAACGGGACGTCGAACGGGCGCTTTCGGCTCTACTCGCCTCCGAGGACATCTGGCGCGTGATCGACCTTTCCCAGGTCCCCGTGATGGCCCTGGTACAGGTCCTCTCTGCTCTGAAGGACACTGGCCTTCTCGATTGGGACGGCGGCCGGTTGGTTCTCACCCCGGACGGAAAACGATTCGCCGAAGCCGAGGAGCTCGGGCCACGCCTAGAGCTCAAATGCCCCCACTGCGGCGGCCGGGGCACGACCCTCGGCCCGGTGGAGGAGATCGTCGAGAAATTCAAAGATATCGCTGCGAACCGTCCCGAGGCCATCCAGGATTACGACCAGGGTTACGTCACCGAGGAGACTACCCTCCACCGCGTGGCCTTCATGTGGTCCCGGGGTGACCTCTACGGAAAGGAGCTGATCGTGCTTGGCGACGACGACCTCGTGTCGATCGCCGCCGCCCTCACCCGTACCCCAAAGAAGGTTGTCGTCCTCGAGATCGACCAGCGCCTGGTGGACTTCATCCGCGACGTCGCCGCCAAAGAGGGACTCCCCATCGAGGTAGTGCAACACGACCTCCGGGAACCGCTTCCTGCGAATATCAGGGGCAAATTCGACACCTTCTTCTGCGATCCCACCGAATCCCTGCGGGGGTTCGTGATGTTCGCCGAGCGGGGGATCGCGGCGCTGCGGGGGCCCGGTGCCGCGGGATACCTCGGCCTCACCCACTGCGAAGCCTCCTATGACAAGTGGCGCGAGATCCAGCGTTTTCTCCTCGACGCCGGCGCGGTGATCGCCGAGCTCCGCGACGCCTTCCACGACTACGTGAACTGGCCATACATCGACCATATGCGCTCTTGGCCCCACCTCCCTGTCCACCGGATCCCCGGCCGCGACGAGATCTGGTACCGCTCGGCCCTCATCCGGGTCGAGGTCGTCAAGGGGCCCGCCATCGAAGAGCGCCGCTACGAGGGCGACATCTTCGCGGACGAGGAAGCCGCCACCACGTAAGCGGTAACGCGTGGCGGGTGAGGAGCTGGAAAATGTGGGACCACACGAAGGTGACGAAGGCGATTTTCGTGTGCGGCGCGGCCGAGGGGGGCACCGAACTCAACGCTTTCGACAACGCCCTCCTCTCCGCGGGGATCGGCGACGTGAACCTGATCAAGGTATCGAGCATCGTCCCACCCCATGTCACATTCTCCGACTCGGTGCCGGAGCTCCCCAAGGGGGCGTTCGTGCCCGTGGTCTACGCGGAGAGGGCCTCCACTACTCCCGGCGAGACCATCGCCGTGGCCGTGGGGGCTGGACGGGCACCGGACGGCTTCGGGGTGGTGATGGAGGCGAGCGGGAAGTCCAAGGCCGAGGTCGAGGCCGAGGTCCGCGAGAAGATCGAGGAGGCCTTCCGCGTTCGCTCCCTTGAGCTCACGGAAGTCCGGATAGTGGCCACCGAGCACCGCGTCGAGCGGTGCGGTTGTGTGGTCGCCGCCTGCGTTTTCTTCTAAAATAATTCCTCGTGAACAAGCCACTACACCTGGGAGGTGGCACGGCCCTCTGGGAACCCACAATCGATTCCCAGCGGGCCGTTTGTGTGCGCCCAAATCACCCGGGGGAGGAGGTGAGAATGAAGGCACTCGGGAGGCACTTGGTGGTCGAAATGTGGGGGTGCAAAGCCAATCTGAACGAGCCGGAGAGGATCCGGGAGGCCCTTACGGAGGCCGTGGAGCGGGCCCAAGCCACCAACCTGGGCGTCCACGTGCACTCTTTCAACCCCCACGGGGTCTCCGGGGTCGCGGTGATCGCCGAGTCCCACATCTCCATTCACACCTGGCCGGAGCTCGGATACGTAGCGCTCGATGTGTTCACCTGTGGGGACCGGGCGATCCCCGAGGCCGCCCTCGAGGTCCTGAAGGACCTCTTCCGGCCCCAGCACATGGAAGTGCTGGAGATCAAACGGGGCTTGCGTCCCGAGTGAGTTATGAGTAGCGGGGGAAGACGCGATGACTGGCTGAGCGAGCGGCAAACGGAAGGGGTAGAGCTCTCCTTCCGGGTAAGACGCTGGCTGGTCAGGAAAACCACCGCATATCAGCGCCTGGAGCTCGCGGAGACCCACGATCTCGGCCGGGTCATGGCGCTGGATGGGAGAGTTATGCTTTCCGAACGGGACGAGGCCTTCTACCATGAGATGCTCGTCCACCCTGCGCTGCTCGCTCACCCCTCACCCCGAAGAATCCTCATCGTTGGCGGTGGGGATGGTGGGACCATGCGCGAGGTCCTGCGCCACCCCACGGTGAGGGAGGTATGGCTTGTAGAGATCGACGGAGAGGTGATCGCGGCCGCCAAGGAGCACCTCCCGAGCGTGCATCGAGGTTCCTTCTTCGACCCCCGGGCCCGGGTGGAAATCGCCCCCGGGGAGGAGTTCATCGCGACGCACGGGGGAGAATTCGACGTCGTGATCGTCGATTCCACTGATCCTGTGGGCCCTGGGGAAGCGCTGTTCACGGAAGAGTTCCTCCGGGGGGCACGGGATGCCCTCGCCGAAGGGGGTGTCTTCGCCATGCAGGCCGGGACCCCCTTCTACTGGTCCGAGGAACTCGCGCAGATCCTTCGCACATTGGGGAAACTCTTCTTCAACGTGCGACTCTACTTGGGCTACGTCCCTGTCTATCCCTCGGGTATGTGGGCGTATGTGCTCGCGAGCGAACGCGACCTCCTGGCTGAGGAGGAGAACTTCGCCCGTCGGTACGCCGAGCGAGGCCTGGAGACGGTCTACTTCACCCCTGCCCTGGGCCGGGCAGCCTTCGTCCTCCCCCGGTTCGTGGAGGAGATCGTCGAGCGGGCCCTGAAGGCCCAACCCGCATGACCACCCGCCCTCTCCACTTCCTCTCCGCCGAGAGTCACCTCGAGGGTAGCCGCGTTGTGATCCTGGGGGTTCCCCTCGAACGCACGGTGACCTTCCGTGGCGGGCCGGCTCGGGCCCCGAGCGCCATTCGCTATGCCTCGTGGTCGCTGGAGTCCTTCTCCGCCATCTCCCGCCGGGATCTCTCTCGATTGGGGCTCTGTGATCTGGGGGATCTCAACACCGAAAGGTTCCTGGGGGAGATCCTCGCGGAGCTCGAGGCGGAGGTTTTCCAACTCCTCGATGCCGGGAAGCGTCTTGTCGTCCTGGGGGGAGAGCATACGATCACCCTGGGGTGCGTGCGGGGCGCGAAGCGGGCGTGGAGGAAATTGCAGCTCCTCGTCCTCGATGCCCACTCGGATCTCCGGGACGAGTACCTGGGAGAGCGGGTCTCCCACGCCACTGTCTCCCGCCGTGCGGGGGAAGTCGTCGACCGGATCCTCATCGTCGGGGCTCGGTCCTTCTTCGGTCCTGATCTTTCCCAGCCCCTTTTCGCTTCCGTGGACGAGATCCGGGGGATGCTATCGCGGGAGATCCCCCTGTGGCTCTCGCTGGACTTGGACGTGTTGGATCCCTCCCTGTGTCCCGGGGTGACAAACCCCGAGCCCGGCGGCCTCTCTTACTTCGACCTCATCGAAGTGTTCAAAGCGCTGTGTGACTTCGACGTGGTGGGAATGGACCTCGTGGAGCTCGCACCGCCCTTCGACCCTTCGGGGATCTCGGCCATCACCGCGGCGAAGCTCGTGATCGAGGCGGTCCTCACCCTCTGGGGATGAAGCTGAAAGTGCGCCCGGAGGACTTCCGGGTTGAGGAGCTCATCGACCTCCCGTGCGGCCCCGGCCCCTTCGGCTACTTCCGCGTGGAGAAGAAGGGGATCCCCACCATGGCCGCCCAAATCCTCCTGGCCAAAAAGCTCGGCCTCCCTCCTAAAGAGGTGTTCTTCCCCGCGCTGAAGGACGCCTACGCGGTGGCCATCCAGTACGCGAGCGTGAAGGGGGCGGGCGTAGATTCCGTCGAACTCCCGGTCCTGAGGGCGGTGAAGGTCGGGGAGGGACCGCGGAAACTCTCCACGGTAGACCTCCGGGGTAACTCCTTCTGGCTCATGGTGCGGGATCTGGGGGGCGACGAGGCCGAGGGGCTCGGGGAGGAGTTTCAGTCCCTTGTTGTGGAAGGATTCCCCAATTATTTCGACGAACAGCGGTTCGGGTCGCTAGGGAAGAGGGGCTCGCCGGGGAAGGCGATCCTCGCCCGGGACGCGGAGGGAGCCCTCAAGTTCTACCTCGCCGAGGAGCTTTCCGGCGACCCGGAAGATGTACGGGAGTTCAAAAGACTCGCACGTGAACATTGGGGCGAGTGGACCTTTCTCTTGAACCGGGCACCAACACCTTCGAACTTTCGTAGCGTCCTCACTTTCTTAAAGGATCATCCGGAAAAATTCCGGAAGGCGTTGAACCTCATCCCGCCTCGATTGCTCTCGCTTTTCCTTTCCGCGTATCAGTCGCTCCTTTGGAACCGCATCCTCGCCCGCTGGATTTACCTCAGCTTTCCCGAGATCGCAAACTTGGAGATCGCCGGGGAAAAGTTCCCAGTGCCCGTTTCCGTTCCGGAGGAATTTTTGCCCCGCCTGAGGCATGAAAAGCTCGCGCTCCCTCACCACCGGGCGCGGTACGGGGACGAGTGGGGAGAGCTGGTGCGGGAGGTACTCGCCGAGGAGAAACTTTCCCTGCGGGACCTCAAGGCGCGGATCGTCGAGCGGGCGTATCTCTCCAAGGCGGAGCGGCCGATCTGGTGTTTTCCCGGTGAGCTCAAGCTGGGAAAAGCCACAGACGACGAGATCTTTCCGGGCAGAAAGGCCCTCGAGGTCTCGTTCGTCCTCCCGCCTGGGTCCTACGCCACCCTCCTCGTCCGCTGCGCCCACGCCCGCTCCCTCGCCGTGGGGCCAGCGGGGAGGTAGAGGCAGTACCGTCAGCGGGAAGGCTCGATTTCAAGACACCCGGCTATACTTGCGCTCGAGCTCCTCGATTCGACGTACGTTCCTCACGTCGAATTCTTCCTCCCCGTGAGGAGTGGAGAACCAGGCATCGAGGATCTCTTTCGCCACGGGCTCGGAGGTGAGCCGGAGGCCCATCACCAGCACGTTGGCATGGTTCCACCGGCGGGCGCCGCGGGCGGTCTCGGCGTCCACACACAGGACCGCCCTGATCCCGGGGACCTTATTGGCTGCGATGCAAACCCCGGTGCCGGTCCAGCAGAAGAGGATCCCCTCGTCGCACCGGCCCGCCGCAACGGCCTCGGCCACCTCCCTCCCCACCTCGGCCCACTCCCTCTCTACCCCAGCGAGGGAGCCGAGGAGCTCCACCTCGAAGCCCCGTCTCTGGAGTTCCCCGATTACGAAATCGGTGAGATTCATGCGCTTGTCGCTTCCCACTGCGATCTTCAACGTCACCCCTTTCTCGATTTAGACGCGATTCACCGTGATAGCAAACCGGGAAGCTCGGCGACGGAGGAGATTACGAGATCAGCGGCCCGCCGAAGCTCGGCCGGCCCGTGGGCCATGGCCACCCCCACCCCCGAATACCGGAGCATCTCCAGGTCGTTAAGTTGGTCGCCCACCGCCACCACCTCCTCCAGGGGGATTCCAAGGTACGCGCAGAGCCACCGGAGCGCCGTCCCTTTGGAAGAACCCCGCGGGAGGACCTCCAGATACTCCAGCTCCGAGCGCACCACCGTGACCCCGGGGACGCCCTCCCACAGTGCCCCCTCCAGTCCGGGAAGAACCGCCGGATTCCCTAGGACGAGGAGCTTGAGCGGCGAAAAGTTCAGGAAGGCATGGAGGTCCCCCACCTCCCGGGCGGGGAGTCCTTCCTTCGCCAGGAACCGCTCCACCCGGGGGGTGATCCGCTCGACGTACACGGTAGGGTCCTCCAGTTCCCGGTAGACCTCGACGTCCACCGGGAACTCCCTCGCAATCGTGAGCGCCACCCGAGCCTCGTCCACCGATAGACGCCGCTCCAGCAACGCGCGCCCCGCGAGGAAGTCGTACACTACGGCGCCGTTGTAGAGGATGGCGGGGCTCGTAGTCCCCAGTGTGAAGATGAACGGGGTGGCCGACGCGAGCGACCGCCCCGTGGCAACGGTGATCCAGCAGCTCCGCGAGAGTTTCCCCAATGCTGCATAGGTTTCCGGAGACAACCGGTGGTCGGAATCGAGAAGTGTCCCGTCCAGATCAAACACGAGAAGGCGCGCCATGGAGGTTATTCTTTGAGGAGGTGGATGCTCTGGCGGTGGAAGCGGACCCCCACCCTCGTCCCTTCTGAGAGGAACCCCTTCTCCTGCGGGCTCAGGACCTCCACCTCCAAGGTTTCCCCGCTGGGAAGGGACAGCTTATAGGTCGCCAAGGATCCCGTATAGTGGCCGAAGACCACTATGGCGGTCACGTCCCCCTCCCCCTCGGGGAGGATGTCCACCGCCTCGGGCCGCACCACCGCCACCGCCTCCGTGCCCGGTTCCAAACCCTCGACGAACGGCACCTCCAGGCGCACGCCCCCCGCGAGCTCTACCGCGAGCTTCTCGTCCATCGCCCCCACGACAACCGCCCTGAGGAAGTTCGCCCGGCCGATGAAGTCCGCCACGAACCGGTTGGCGGGGTGGGCGTAGATCTCGTAGGGCGGGCCGATCTGCTGGAGCCTCCCCTCGCTCATCACCGCGATTCGGTCGGAGATGGCCATGGCCTCCGCCTGATCGTGGGTCACGTAGAGGCTCGTTATCCCGAGCTCCTTCTGGAGGCGCCGTATCTGCTCGCGGGTCTCCACCCGAAGTTTCGCGTCGAGGTTGGAGAGGGGCTCATCGAAGAGGAGGACGCGGGGCTCGATCACCAGCGCCCGGCAGAGGGCGACCCGCTGCTGTTGGCCACCGGAGAGCTCCCTGGGGTAGCGGCGCTCCAGCCCCTCCAGGTTCACGAGCTTGAGGGCCTCGCGAACGCGGCGGCGCACTTCGTCCCGGGGGAGGTGGCGGACCTTGAGGCCGAAGGCCACGTTCTCGAACACGGTCATGTGGGGGAAGAGGCCGTAGGACTGGAAGACCGTGGCCGTGTCCCGACGCTGGGGCGGGAGGTGGGTCACGCGTTTCCCGCCCAGATAGACCTCGCCCGCGGTGGGAATCTCGAAGCCCCCCACCAGGCGCAGGGTCGTCGTCTTCCCACAACCCGAAGGACCGAGCAGGGTCACCAATTCCCCCCTTTCCACCTGGAGGTCGAGGAGGTCCACGGCCACTACCGACTCGCGGTGACTGTGGAATACCTTGGTCAAGCCCTCCAACCGGACCTCAATGGACACGTTGCCACCTCCTAAGGATCATCTTCCCGAGGACGTTGTCGAGGAGGAGGATCACCGAGAGCACCACCACGATGATCACCACCCCGTACGCCGCGGCCTGCGAGAGGTCAGCGTTGTCCACTTCGTGCAGGAGTGCCACGGTGATGAGCTGCCACTGGGCCGAGACCACGAACACCACGGCGGAGATCGCTGTGACGCACCGCACGAAGATGTAGACCATGCCGGAGATGAATGCCGGGGAGATTAAGGGGAGAACGATGCGCCGGAAGGCCCGGGAGAATCCGGCCCCCAAATCCACCGCTGCTTCTTCGATCGCGGGGTCAACCTGCTGGAGCATGGCCACCGCCTCGCGGATCCCCACCGGCATCCGACGGAAGATGAACACGAGGGCGATGATCGCCGCGGTCCCGGTGAGTTGGAGCGGGGGGCGGTGGAAGGCGAGGATGTAGCCGATCCCCACGATAGTCCCAGGGATGGCAAAGTTGAGCATGGAGAGGAAGTCCATCAGGCCTCGCCCCGGGAAGCGCTTGCGCGTCACCAGATATGCGATCACCACTGCCAGAATCCCGCCGATCGGGGTCGCCATCCCGGCGATCTTCAGCGTGTCGAGGAGGTAATCGAGGCCCGTACTGAACACGTAGCGGTAGTTCTCCAGGGTGAGGGTGTTGTCCAGGCCCCACATGCGGGTGAGCGACCCGTAGAACACGAGGCCGTAGAAGAGAAGGATGATCCCCGAAAGGACACACAGGACCGCGAACAGCCCCCACTTGAGCCCCGAGGTGGTGGCCTTGAGGGAGGAGGGGGTGGGACGTCCGGTGACGGTAACGTAGGAGCGCCGTGATACCCAATACCGCTGAAGGACAAACGCGAGGAGCGTGGGCACGAGGAGGATCACTGAGAGCGTCGCCGCTAGCGGCAGGTTGTACATACCCGTTACCGCGAGGTACGCCTGGGTGGTGAGCACGGGATAGTGGCCCTGGATGACGATGGGATTCCCGAAGTCCTCGAGGGACCGGATAAAGACGAGGAGGAGCGCCGAGGCGATCCCCGGGGTCGCGAGGGGTAAGGTCACCCTGAAGAAGGTTCTGAGGCGCGAGGCCCCGAGGTCCAGGGCCGATTCCTCCAGGGCGGGGTCGATCCCCGAGAGCACTCCCTCCAGGGTCATGAACGCCAGGGGGAAGTAGGCCAGGGTCTCGGTGAGGACCAGGCCCGGGAGGCCATAGATGTCCCAGTCTATCCCGAACCGCGTGCGCAGGAACTCGGTGATCAGGCCGTGATTCCCGAGGAGGAGGATCGCGGCGAGGGCGATCAGGAACGGGGGCGAGATGATGGGGAATGTGGCGATGACCTTGAAGAGGGACTTCCCCGGGATATCGGTGCGGGTCACAGCGTATGCGAACACGAAGCCGATGAGGGTTCCGAGGAGCGATACTAGCCCTCCCACTGTCAGGGAGTTCAGGAACGGTTTTATGAGGTAACGGCGTTGGAAGAACTGCAAGAAGTATTTGGGATTGAACTCCCCGCGGTAGAACAGGCTGGTGGTGAGGACTCGGACAAGGGGATAGACGATGAAGAGCGTGAGCAGTGCGAACACGAGCGTGACCAGGAAGAGGAGGAAAGGATCGTGAACGAGGCGCCGCAGTTCCCTGTATCTCTCCATGGGACGGTGGGATTCTAATTAAAAAGCGGGGGGCGTTCCGCCCCCCGCTCGGGTCCGTGGCTCAGTCTCAATAGCCCGTGACCTCACGCCAGCGTTCGATCAGGCGATCGCGGTTCTCCGCGGCCCAGAGGGCGTCATAGTCCACGAGCGGAAGCTGATCAGCGGTGACGAGGCCCTCGGCGAGCTCGGCCTCTGGGTTCAATGGCAGCCGGTACCAGTTCTTGAACAGTGACTGGGCCTCGGCTGAGAGCATCCAGTCGTAGAAGATCTTGGCGAGCTCAAGCTCGGGACCTCCCTTGAGGAGTGCCATGGCGCCGACCTCGTAGCCGGTGCCCTCCTTGGGGAAGGAGAGGACCACCGGGTACCCCTTTGCGATGCCCTTGGCGATGATGTCATGGGCGAAGGCGATGCCGCCCGCCACCTCGCCCAGGCCCACTTCTGTTACGCAGGCTGAACCAGCCCTAGTGTAGTGATGGATCTGCTCAGAGAGTTTCTTCTCGAACTCGAGGGCCTTGTCCTCGCCCAACAGGAACACCAGGGTGGCGAAGCGGGTGTAGCCGGTCCCAGAGGTATAGGGGTAGGCCATGGAGAGCTCGCCCTTGAACACGGGATCGAGGAGGTCGTACCAGGAATCCGGGGGCTCAATGCCTTGCTTTTCGAGGAAGTTCTTGTTGGTAACGAACCCGATAAAACCGAGGTAGATCCCGACCCAGTAACCCTCGGGGTCCTTAAACTTCTTGTCCAGGTACTGCCAGCCCAGGGACTCTGTGTAGGGTTCCAGGAGACCATCCATCTTGGCGACGATATAAGTGTCGCTTGGGCCCCCGAACCAAAGGCTAGCCTGGGGGTTCCCGGCCTCGGCGCGGAGCCTGGCGAGCACCTCACCCGCGGAGAGCCGCACCCATTGCACGTCGATATCGGGGAACCGCGCCTCGAAGGCCTCGATGTAAATCTTGGCCTCATCCACGTCCAGAGCGGTATAAACGTGGAGCACTTTCTTCTCCGCCAATCCTACCAGCGCAATACCCAAAAGGAGAACGCCGAAAAGCAACAATTTACGCATGACTCACCTCCTTGAAAGTTTTCCCACACGCGGTGTGGCTTCGGGCACTCACCTCCTTATGTATTTTAACGTTTGCAATGTAGCATAGCCCCCGTCGGTCCTTTCAGTCAAGTGCTTCGGAGGCCCCCCAGATGGGAGCAGTGAGACGGACAAGACTCCAGGCCAGGCCGTCGAGGTGAGGCCGGAGCAGCCCATCCGCCCGACCCTGCCTCTGCCCAATCAGTCACGGATAAGGAGCCGCTGCCAAACCTGGAGCCAGCGCTCGAGGTTTTCGGCCACCCGGCCCGGGGGGATCCAGGCTGGAACCTCGGGGACCACGGCGTACTCCGCGAAGTCTTTCGGGAGCTCGACGGCCTCGCTCACCGGGAACATCCACTGAGAGGTGGGGATTCTCTCCTGGATCTCCTTCGAGAGCACGAGATTCAAAAAATCGTGGGTTAGCTTCACTTTGTCCGAACCCTTCACGATGCCCATCCACTCCACAAACCGATAGGCCTCGCCGTCGAACAGGATCACGCGGTACCGGAGCGATTTGTGTTCGATCCAGGAGTACGCGGTGTCGGTAGTGAAAGAGAGGACAATGGGAGCCTCCCCAGCGAGGAACATGTCGTATGCCTCGGACCAGCCCTTGGTGACGACGAGAACGTTCCGCAGGAAGGCGCGCCAGAAGTCGACCCAGCCGCGCTCGCCGAAGCGCCAGATCGTCCAGAGGAGGAGCGCACGGCCGGTGGAAGAGGTACGGGGGTCCTGGACGATGACCTTTCCCTTGAGCTCGCAGCGGAGGAGATCGCCGAAGGTGCGGGGGGCGAACTTCTCGGGCAACCTCTCTGAGTCATAGACGAACGCCACGTAACCTTGATCGAAGGGCAGTGCCGCCCCCTCCGGATCGATACCGAGGAGTTCCTCGGGTACATGAGCGACGTTGGGCACGAGATCGGGATCGTAGGGTTGGAGGTATGCGCTCGCGCGTGTCAAGTCGGCGTCACTTATCCCGAGGAAGACGTCGGCCTCGGTGCCCCCAGCCCCGATCTCGGCGATCATCCGCGACAGGGTCTCCGACGAGGAGCCGGGTGCCACCCAGATGAGGTCGACGCCGGGGTGCGCGGCCTCGAAGGCTTCCTCGATCGCCGCCGCTGGCCCCCAGGAGACGAAGGAATCGTAGGTATAGACGTAGAGCTCCTCCGCCGCCATGGCTGCGGCGCCCACGAAGGTCACCGCCAATAAGGTCCTGAAAATCCTCATCGATCCCTCCTTTCGTCCGGAATGGTGTCAGGCCCCCATACCGAGGCCCGATCTTTTCCCGTGTTCCCACCCCCGGTCCGGGACTTTTTCCAATTGGCCGTAGCGTTTGAGCCAAACACCGACCTCCCCGATCACCTCCCCGATTTCGGCCCACGGGCCCGGGGGCAGGGCACCCGCCGGGGCAGTGAAGAGGAGCTCATAGTCCTCGCCGAAGTAAAACACCCCCTCGAACTCCTCCCACGAGAGCCCGGGTAGGAGGGGGATTCGCTCCGCCTCCACCACGAGGCCTATCCCCGAGGCGCGGGAGAGGATGTGGAGGGAGTGGGCGAGGGAGTCGGAGAGGTCGACCATGGAGGTCGCGGCTCCGGAAAGCGAGTGGCCCTCTCCGATCCGCGGGATGAATCGGAAGAGCTCGTTCGCCTTGGCCAGTCTTCCCCGTGAGAAGAGCTTCAGAGAGAGGTAGGTACGCCCCAAAGGTCCAGTAAGGTAGAGACGCTCCCCAGGACGGGCCCCGGATCTGAGGACCGGACGTTCGGCCTCCCCTAATCCCGAGGAAATCAGGAAGAGCTCGGTGGAGACGTCGAGGTCACCCCCCACGAGCTCGGTCCCGGCCGCACGGGCACAGTCCTTGGCTCCCCGCAGGACCCCGGTGAATGGTTCATCTAGATCCGGGGCGGAGAGGGCGAGCTCTACCCCCAAGGGCTCCCCCCCCATGGCGGCGATGTCGGAGAGGGTGACGGCGACGGCCCGCCAGCCCATGGTATAGAAATCGGTGCCCGCAGGGAAATCCGCCGAGCGATGAAGGACGTCGATGGTGAGGAGAAGGTTCGTCCCGCGGAAGGGGATGACGGCACAATCGTCCCCCGCCCGGGGAACCTCCGCCGCGATCCGCGCAAGCAGTTCCCACTCAGACACGCCCACGCCTCCTTGGGAGTAACCAGGGGAATCCCACCACGGAACGTGGGCAGTGCCGGCGCGAGGTAACCTTCCCTACGCTGGCATTACCCAGGTCAGGTTCCAGGGGTCGAGGCCTCCCAGGCCTCCTCTCAGCCCCTTGTAGGAGCTCCCCCAGTTACCTCCGAACCGTATTATAGGGACCGTACGCCCCAAATCAAGATCTCAAGGGCCTTCAGCTGCCTGTCACCGCGGCGAAGGCCTCGTCTAGGATCTCCAGGGCCTCGGCGATCTCCTCCTCAGTGGCCACCAGGGGGACGAGCATCCTGATCACGTTCCCGTAGAGCCCGGCGGTGGGAAAGATGAGGCCGCGGTTGATCGCTTCCCGGGCGATCCGCCTCGTCTCCTCGGCCGCCGGTTCTTTGGTCGTCCGATCCCGCACGAGCTCCATCCCCACCATCGCTCCCAAGCCCCGCACGTCCCCGATGAGTTCGTATCTCGCTTGGAGCTCCTGGAAGCCATCCACGAGGAGCTTGCCGATCCGCTCGGCCCGTGAAAGGAGGTCCTCCCCTTCCACCACGTCGAGGACTGCCAGTGCGGCCGCACACGCCAGGGGATTTCCCACGTAGGTCCCTCCAATGGAGCCCGGGACGGGCTTGTCCATGACTTCTGCCTTCCCCACCACCCCCGAAAGGGGCATCCCCCCGGCGATGGACTTGGCGAAGGCGATGAGGTCCGGCTCCACTCCGAAGTGTTCGGACGCGAAGAACTTTCCCGTGCGACCCACGCCGGTCTGGACCTCGTCGCAGACAAGGAGAAACCCGTATTTATCGGCGAGCTCCCGCAGGAAGGGGAGGAACTCCGGCGGGGGAACGATGAATCCCCCTTCCCCGATGACGGGCTCCACCACACAACACGCAACCTCACCCGGGTCGACGAGCGCCAGCATTCGACGCTCAATCTCCTCCAAGGGCACGGGGTTCCGATAGGGATAAGGGTAGGGGAGACGGAAGATGTCGGGCGCGTAGGGGCCGAATCCGGCTTTGTAGGGGATGGCCTTGTGCGTCATGGTCATGGCGAGGAGGGTCCTCCCGTGGAAGGCGTATTCGAACACGAGGACCGCCTTACGCCCCGTGACAGCCCGGGAGATCTTCACCGCGTTCTCCACCGCTTCGGCCCCAGAATTGAAGAACGCGCACTTCTTCGGCGAGGGCCCCGGGGCAAGTCTGGAAATCCTTTCGGCGAGCTCCACGAACACCTCGTAGGGGACGGCGGTGAAGTCGGTGTGGAGAAATGCCTCCGCCTGACATTTTATCGCCTCCACCACTTTGGGGTGGTTGTGGCCCACGTTGAGGACGCCCCACCCTCCGGAGAAATCCAGGAACCTGTTCCCATCCAAATCCTCCACGATGACCCCGTGGGCCCTGGCGACCACCGCCGGCACGAACGGCGAGACCGCTGCTGAAACACACCCTTTCATGCGCTCAAGCACTTCCCGGGATTTGGGGCCGGGAAGCTCCGTCGCGATGCGCACGAACCGTTTCTCGTACATCTCACCCCTTTCGAACTAGCCCCAGGTGAAGATATCCCCCGGGGGGACGAAGGCAACCTCGAAGGGAAGCTCCATCGCCTCGATCTCGCTCCGAACCTTCGGGATGTCCCGGCGATAGCGACTGGAGAGGTGGAAGAGGATGAGTTCCTTTTTCACCCCCGCTTCCCGTGCCACCTCGATGGCCTCCCAAACAGTAGAGTGCTTGTACTCCTTTCTGTCGGCGTCATCGAGGAAGGTAGCCTCATGACAGAGGACCTCGGTGTCACTGATGAAGACAGGCTTCAAGGGCACGGAGTCGCCCCCATAAGTGAAGATCCGCTGATCGTACTCCTCGGTGATCTCATCCTTCTTCCCCGCGCGTACGAGCTTCGCGATCTCCGCTTGAGGGAGGTCACGGTAATCAGGCTTGAGGCGGCGGCGGCGCTCCACGATGTTGTAGCCCAGCGAGATCTCGTTGGGGGAGTGCACGGTGGCGAACGCCTCGAGGTACCGTCCGTGGCGCCCGGCCTCGAGGAGCGGGACCCTGTCCCCAGGCTGTATTGGTACCCATTCGAGGTTGTAGCGAAGCTTCCGGTTGGTGCGAGAGAAGTAAACGATGAGCTCGGACACGTAATAGTTCCCGGCGGGGAAATAGATGGTGAGGTCCTTCTCGCGGTCCCCCATGGCGTTATTGCGGATGTTGATAAGGCCCATAAGGCCGGAGATGTGGTCGGCGTGACCGTGGGAGAGGAAAACCCGCTGAATGGCGTAGACTCTGTTCTCGAGGAATGAGCTCACTCCTTCCCCACAGTCGAACAGGATCCTGTCGGGTGCGTAGTAGAACCACGTTGAATAGAGCGCTTTGGAGTACGCAATGAGCTTCATCAGCCTCCTCCGTCTTTTTTTGGCTCAGCGAGGTCACATCACCTTTGGGGACACTGTGAAAACCCACACCGATTATAACCTGGGCATCATACCGCTTCTAAAGCTAAAATTGCACACCATGCTGGATATTCAAAAGATCCGCGAAGACCCGGAGGGGGTCCTCGCACGTCTGCGCTGCCGCGACCCCTCGCTTTCCCTCGATCGCCTCCTGAAGTTCGACAGCAAGCGCCGAGAACTCATCCGCCGGGTGGAATCGCTGCGTCACGAACTCAACCGAGGTTCGGAGGAGGTAGCGAAGCTACAACGTCACGGGAAGAAGGAAGAGGCCCAGGGGCTCATCGCGCGTCTGCGGGAGCTATCGGCCGAGATAAAGGCGCTCGAACGCGAGCTCGGCGAGGCCGAGGCAGGGCTCCGGGAAGAACTTCTTTCCCTCCCTAACCTCCCCCACGAGTCGGTCCCCATGGGACCGGACAAGGTAGTGCTGCGGGAGTGGGGAGAAAAGCCCGAGTTCGACTTCGAGCCCAAGAACCACGTGGAGCTCGGGAGGTCGTTGGGGATCTTCGATTTCGAGCGGGCGGCGAAGATTGCCGCGGCCCGCTTTCCCCTGTACTGCGGGCTCGGCGCACTACTCGAATTATCCCTCCTCCAGTGGATGTTCGAACTTCACGTGCGGGAACACGGCTACATCCCCATCCTCCCCCCGATCCTCGCCAACCGGAGGTCCTTCGAGGTCTCGGGGCAGCTCCCCAAGTTTGCCGACGAGCTCTATTACTGTCCCGACGACGGTCTTTTCCTGAACCCTACTGCTGAGTCTCTCCTCGCCAACCTCCACCGCGACGAGATCCTAGAGGAGGAAGCCCTGCCGCTCCGGTACGTGGCCTACACCCCCTGCTTCCGCCGGGAGGCGGGGACGTGGGGCGAATCCCAGCGGGGTCTCATTCGCATGCACCAATTCAACAAGGTCGAGCTTTTCCACTACACCACCCCCGAACGCTCCTACGCCGAGCTCGACGAGCTGATCTCCAACGCCGAGGTGGTCCTCCAATGCCTCGGGCTCCACTACCGCGTGACCCTCCTCCCCGCCGATGACCTCGCCCATCAGTCCGCGAAGACAGTAGATATCGAGGCGTGGCTCCCGGCCCAGGGCCGCTATTACGAGGTCTCTTCCTGCTCCAACTGCGAGGACTTCCAGGCCAGGCGTGGGAACATCCGCTTCCGCCCCAAGGAAGGGGGGAAGCCCCGGTTCGTCCACACCCTGAACGGCTCCGGCCTCGCTACATCCAGGCTCTTCGCAGCGATCCTCGAACAGAACCAGCAGGCCGACGGCTCGGTAACTCTGCCAGAGGTCCTAGCTCAGAGGGTAGGGATTGACGTCCTCCGTTGTACCACCTCCGGCGAGCTTCGTAGGGGTAGCCGGTAACGGCTGTCACGGAAGGTTGTCCTGCGGGAAAGATCTTTTTCCGCAGTAGAATGCTTTGTCAAAGATCCAGGAAGGAGGGGATGTGATGAGGAGGGTTTTGTTACCGCTTCTGGGCGTGGTGCTCTGCGGAGCCCTCGCTCTTTCCCAGTGGGCCCCACACGATCCAATCTATATCTTCGGAGATGAAGATTTCACATGGGAAAATGGCGTCGTGAGGGGATCCGGAACGCCGGATGACCCCTACGTCATCGAGGGTTGGATCATTGACACCTTGGGCTACGACTATGGGATCTACATCGACAACACCACAGCCCACTTCGTGATCAAGAACTGCCTTATCCGCTATCCACAGGAAAAGGCGGGAATTTTTCTCTCGGCGGTCAAAAACGGGGTGATCGAGGACAGTGCCATTTGGGGTGGCCGAGTGGGGATTCAGCTCCTGGCGGCGAGCAAGGTCGCCATCCGCAGAAATGCCATTGGTTACTGCGATTACGGCATCTTCGTCTCCACGGGCTCGAATGACAACATCATCTACGAAAACTCTTTCGTGGCTTGTGGTCTCCCCGCCAGGGACGAAGGTCTGAATAACCGCTGGTACTACGAGGGCAAGGGCAACTATTGGTCCGACTATCGCGGCGTAGATCGGGATGGCGACGGGATCGGTGACTCTCCTTACGAGATCGTACTTGACCGGTTCCCCCTGATGGAGCCCCCCGTGGAGCTCCCCCCCGAGGCCAGGCCCATGCGGACCTTGGATCTCGCCCAAGTGGAGGAGCGGGGGATAGTGGCCCTGGCCCCGGGGAGCCTGGTGCGCCTCACCGCGGTGGACGTGGGTGTGGGTGTGGACAAGATCTTCTATCGGGTGGAAGGGAAGGATTGGCAACTCTATTCCGAACCATTCCCCCTAGAGGGGACCGCGGTCATCCGCATGGAGTACTACTCCGTCGACAAGCTCGGGAACCGTGAACCTACCAAAACCCTCACCATCTACCTCGACGCTGTTCCACCGGTGACCCGTATCGTTCCCGGCGACCCGCACTATTACGCACCTGACGGGAAGCTCTGGGCCACCTCTCACACCCCGTTCGAGCTCGTGGCTGAGGACGATTCGGGCGTCGCCCACATCTTCTTCCGCATCGACCAGGGCAAGTGGCAGGCCTATGAAGGCCCGTTCTACATTCCCGGCCCCGATGGGCCCCATATGGTGGAGTGCTATGCGATCGACCTATATGGGAACCGCGAAGCAGTTCAGTCGGTGGTAGTGTGGAAGGACGATACGGCTCCTGAGACCACCAGTGCCCTGGAGAAGAAAGGGGAAGAGAGCCCTTTTGAAGAGGTCCCGGCTCCGGAGCCTCAATCAGAGGCCCCGGGGCCTCAGCCGGAGCCGGCCTCACCGTCCGAAGGGGCTATCGGGGCCTTCAAGGTAAGCCTCGTGAAGGTGGAGCCCGTGGAGGATACCGGTGTGGGAAATGATTGGTCCTTCGCCGTGTCCATGGACGGGCTCTCCATGGACTTCTCGCCGGAGTCACTCCCGATCATCATTTACGAAGGTGAGCCCCGGGAGCTCACGGTGGAGTTCAAAGTCACGGAGGCGGACCGGCAACAAGACGACATCGGGATAGAGACCTTCGTCCTCATTCCACCATGGAGTCCCGGTTCCCACGTCCTGGAACTGTGGGTTCACGAGGATAATGTCCAAACCGCGGCGAAGAAGGCCCTGTGGCGTTTTACCCTGTCGGTAGAGGAGAAGTGAGGGGCCCCATTATGTGATGAACATAGAGAAAGGGGGGCGTGGCGCCCCCCTTTCTCTATGTCCTTGAAACCGAAAGGGTTCAGTGTGAAAAGATAGGCGATGTTACTCAGACGGTACCGCAGAGGACGCCTGCGAGCGCGGGAATTTCCCGCGAAGTGGATCCCCATCCTCGAGCGCAATTTCCTCCACTACCACTTTCTCCCCGAGGGTGATCTACGGGAACTCCTGGGCCATATTCAGGTTTTCACAGCCGAGAAGAGGTTCTTCGGCGGAAAGGACTTTGAGGTGACCGATGAGATGAAGGTCACTGTGGCGGCATATGCGTGTCTCCTCCTTTTACACCGGGAGACCAATTACTTCCCGGGGATGCAAACGATCGTCCTCTACCCCACGGAATACCTCGCCCCTTTTCGCGAGCGGGACCCCACAGGGGTCATCATCGAAGGATACCAGGTGCGTTCGGGCGAGGCATGGCAACGGGGACCGGTGGTGCTCTCATGGGAAGCGGTGCGCCGGGATTCTCGACGGCGGAGATGCCGCCACGTGGTGATCCACGAGTTCGCCCACCAGCTGGACTATGAGAGCGGCTATGCGGAGGGAACCCCGGCCATTGCGGGGCGAATCTCACAGGAAGAATGGGCCCGGGTAATGCGGGCGGAGTACCAAAGGTTACATCGAGCGGCGCTTCTCGGACGCGCGACTCTCCTAGATCGCTATGGTATTCAAAGCCCGACAGAGTTCTTCGCGGTAGTGGTGGAAGCGTTCTTCATGTGTCCCCGAGCCCTTGCCAGTGACCACCCCCAGCTTTATGGGGCTCTCAAGACATTCTTTCGCCAGGACCCTGCTAGAGACTGGCTTCCAATCCCCGGACAAGCGAGTGATAGAAGCACCTCAAAGCGTCTCGGCAAATAATCGGGCCTAGAAGCAGAACCTCAGGCTTTCTCTCTCTCGGTAAGGAGCAAAAAGGCCTTCACCACTTCTGGGTCGAACTGCGTCCCCACCCCTTTCTTTATCTCGTGCAATGCCTCTTCCCGCGAGAGGGCCCCACGGTAGGGCCGCTCGCTAATCATAGCATCCCACGCGTCCACCACCGCGAAGATCCGGGCCGCCAGCGGGATCTCCTCCCCTTTCAGTCCCCGGGGATATCCCTTCCCATCCCAACGCTCGTGGTGGCAGTAGGGAATGTGCAACGCGGGCCGCAGGAAGTCTATTTCAGATAGGACTTCATAAGCATATCCCGGGTGTCGCCGCATTGCCTCCCACTCCTCGTCCGTCAGTTTTCCCGGTTTGAAAATAATGGCGTCGGGAATGCTCAGTTTCCCAATGTCGTGAAGGATCGCGCCCCAACGTATGTACATAAGCTCTTTTCCTTTTATGCCCATCTCTCGTGCCAATCTTGCTGTAAGTTCCACCACCCTATCCGTATGGCCCTTAGTCTCTTGGTCACGCAATTCCAAAAGTTTGCCCCAACTCTTTAAGGTCTCCTCATAAGCCATTCGCAGCTCGAAGTTATTTCGCTGTAGCTCGCTCAACAAGTTCGCGTTTTCTACCGCGATCGCCGCCTGTGACGCTAACGCTTCTAGAAAATCGGTCCATTCGTCGGGAGGACGGGGTGGCTCGCGATGAAAGACTTCTAGGACGCCCAAGAGACGCTGCTTCGAGATCATGGGAGCTATGTGGAGGCCACGGAAGCCCTCCTCCCGGGCGATCTCAGCGAGTGACGAAAGTCTCCCTTCGGAGAAGGCGGAGAGTTCCACATATAGGGCACGACGCTCCTGCATCGCCTGTTTAAAAAAGCCACGCTCTATCCCTACCTGCATTCCTTCAAGGATGGTTTTGAAACCCTTCGTCCCTACAACTTGAAAAGTCATAGTCTCTGGCTCGAGGAGCAATACTGCCACGGCGCCCACGCCCAGACGGTCGAGGGTCTCCTCCAGGAGGACCTTGATGGTGAAATGAGGGTCCAGATTCGAAGTGATGGCGAGGTCTATCTCTCGCAGCGTTTGGAGCCTCTCCAACCGGTTCTGAGTCTGCTCCAGGAGGCTCGAACGTTGTAGGGACGCAGCAGCCAGATGCACTAATAGATGGGCTTCCATTAAGTCCAACTGGGAGAACCTCTCTGGATCGTCCCTATCCCCGATTACCACCACCAGGAGAGGTTCCCCCTCACTCCGTACGGGAACAACGATCGCCGAGCGCAGGCGAAAGAGACGCCACAAGGAGGGCATCTTCCCGGAAGAAGACACATCCCGCAGGACCTCACCGTGTCCACCCCTCGCCATTTGGACGAGGACCTCGTGCGAGTCGTCGCGATGCAGAACATATCCGGGCCGAACCTCGGAAGCACTGTTCCCTACGGAGACCTGCAATACAAGCGCGTCCTTCTCGTCCACTTCCCAAACGGAGACCGAATCGGCCTCGAAGGCATTCCAAAGCCCTTCGGCAAGGGCATCCAGTATGTCTCCACGCCTCACCTGGCGGGAAAGGATTTTGGCCAACGTCAGGGCATGGGCTTGGAACCGCTGGCGACCCATGATCTCCGGATCGAGGAAGGAGGTCGTAGCTCTCCGTACTAACAGCAGAAAGAACTCGTACTCCGAAGAGGTCCAGGGGACGAAATCAAGGTCGACCAGAATCTGCTCCCCGCCCCGGGAGTAAAGAGAGATCCAACCTGGACGTTCCGAATGGCGGAGCGAAGTACTATAACGGTGCCACAGCTCACGGAACTGAACGTGCGCCTCGTGCAAATTTGGTGGCACGAGTTTCTCTACCGACTCTCCTGCCAGCTCGTCAGGCCTGTACCCCACTAACTCCTGAGACCGCTCGTTGGCCCAACGAATTATCCCTTCCCGGTCCACCAAAAGGGCCATATAGGGAAGCGCTGACAGGAGGGAAAGGACCCTTTCAGAGGGCAAACGACCTTCCGTGACGCATCACCTGCCCACGCTTTTGCAAATCATGTCAAGCTAAACTAACTTCATATATTAGATCAAAAAAATACGCATGTCAACCCTTGCGCATTGTACTAGTTGTCCCACGGGGCTCCATGAGGTAAGGTGCGCCGATAACTTATGGACCTGAGGAGGCGAAGAATAACATCTTCATTCCCCGAGGACCGCTACAGACGCTCGATGTATTGGTGAGATCGGGCCTCGCTGGGGCGAAGGAGCTCGCCTGCGAGTTGGGTATTACCCAGTCGCGGGTCCGGCAACACCTCCGCACCTTGTTACGTTACGAGCTCGTAGAGGTGGCGTTCGCCAGGATGGGAGGCCCGGGACCGCGGGAGCGGGTTTGGCGACCTACCCCTAAAGGACAGTGGCGGGTACGTCCTCAAAAAACCGGGTCCTTCCTCGTTCTCTTCCTCCAAATCACGCGGAGGAGGGCGGGGAAGAAGATCTTCGCGGAGTTACTCCAGGAAACAGCACATCTGCTCGCTCAAAGACGTCACCCCAACCGGGACACGCCCTTGAGCGAACGGATTGCTCTCCTCCGTGATCTACTCGACGAGCTCGCTGTGGCCTCCCGACTCGAAGAGGCCGTGCGGATTTACCGCCTGCACCTCTTGACACCCTCTCCCTGGGAGATCTCGATCGCCGCGTCCGAAACCGAGATCTTCTACCGGACCCTGGCGGAGGACCTCCTCGAGGTACAAGTAGAACCCGTGCCCTCGACGGATCTCCGGCAGGCCATACACACCTACCAATTCCCCAAGACTTTGAACTGAAGTTCCCCGATCACAACCCCGCTAAAGCAGGATCGGGGGCAAATGTGGTAGGGGCCCAACAATCATCATGTATGCGTTTTCCTTTTGGCAAGGCTCCCTAGCGGCCATATATATCCGTTCAAGCACGGTAATTTCGCCGATCCGCGAAGCTCCCACAGATACTGGCGCCATAGCCACCTCACCGCTCACTTAGGATCCGAAGCCTCCCGCAGTCTCGCGAACTACCGCGCCCGCACTGCTCACTCCACCGCCTCCTCGAGAAGATCTCCGTTACGTATTGCATAGAGGAGGTTCAGGCTAGCTTCCTAGGCCTCCGCCATAGTCCCAGGATGGGAGACCCTCACGCGGATCCCGAGGGCCTGCCGCTCGGATTCCACCATGTGAGCCGAGGGCACTTCCACCCTGAGGCTTTGAAAGAGGAACGAGAGGGGGCTCATTCGTCGAGGGTGTGGTTAATAACTCCAGGGCAGGGAGATCCGCGGGCGCCGAAAGCGAAAAACTTCCCGTGTTGGAAATGGCCCGCTCACGAACTGTGGCACGCTCAGACCGTTTCCCCCGGTAGACCCTGGGTAGTTCGCCCATGGGTCGCACCTCTGCTCCAGCGAGGCGCTCTTGCGCCGACTCCTCTCCCACGTCGCCGGCTACAAGAGAGGGCTGCGTTCCCTGCATGGCAGAAGCGCCGCTGCCAGCTCTCGTGGTCCATGACGGCGATGTGGGAGAATCTCTAGGGTGTCCAAGCTCGAGAGTACCTCTGTAGAAAAGAGGAGGTCATCGACCACGAGCCGGACCCATTCTAAGGAGCGTAGTCTGCCACTTGGATCACAGCCCCCACCACTTCTCGCTCCCTCTCCACCCCTTTTGGATCCAACCGCGGGTGGAAGACCATATCGAGTGGGTTCCCAAAGAGGGAGGGAAAATCTTCACGCAGAGGGGCGAATCCGAAGCACGTGACTTCAGCGAAAGTGGAGCGCCGATCGTGGTGCCGTGGCGGCCAGTGGGCGACGTCGATCGTGGGAAAGCGGCGTGAAGTGAGGAAAATGGACGTGCTCCAAAAACGGGCATTCTCCAAGAACCTGGTAGTCCGTGCCGCCAGCCAAGTCCATCACCTCGGCTGCGGCCAGTGGGGTACCTCCGAATTCAATAAAGTTCGACTTCCACCTCCCTTCACTTCGCCCAGTGTGGAAGGGGCGCCGCTAGCGGCGCCCCTTCCCTTATCCGAAGTGGGCTTCCTTCACATGAATAGCGGGTTCACAGGGAAGAGGGAGGCAAACAGCAATGAGATCACCGACATCAGCTTGATGAGGATGTCGAGGGACGGGCCCACGGTGTCCTTGAGCGGGTCGCCCACGGTGTCTCCCACCACGCTGGCCGCGTGCGCCTCAGACCCTTCGCCCCCGTGGTGTCCGAGCTCGATGTACTTCTTGGCGTTATCCATGGCCCCCCCGGCGTTGGCGCAGAAGATGGCGAGCTGGATCGCGGAGAGCAGTGCTCCGAAGAGCAATCCTGCCAGGGCGTACCGCCCGAACACGATCCCCACGAAGAGGGGCGTCACCACCGCGATCATGGCGGGAAGGGTCATGTTCTTCAGGGCTCCCCCGGCGGTGATGGAGATGCAGCGCTTGTAGTCGGCCACAGTCTCACCCGTGAGGATGTCCGGATTCTCCTTGAACTGGCGCCGGATCTCCAGGACCAGAACGTCTGCAGTGCGGGTAACCCCCCGGATGAGGATCGACGAGAACACGTAAGGGAGCATGGCCCCCACGATTAAGCCCCCGATCACCCAAGGACCGACCGTGATGAGTTGTCCAATGGGGGAGAGAGAGGGATGGATGTCACCGATCAGGGGGACCTGGGGCGGGAGCACCTGCTCCGCCGAACCGATGGCGGACCACAGGTACGAGGCGATAAGTCCCAAAGCCGCGAAGGCCGCGGAGCCAATGGCGAAGCCCTTTCCGATGGCAGCGGTGGTATTCCCCACGGCATCGAGTTGGTCGGTACGTTCCCGAACCTCCTTGGGGAGTTCGGCCATAGTGGCTATCCCACCTGCGTTATCGGCCACCGGGCCATAGGAATCGATGGAGACGTTCATCCCCACGAAGGAAAGCATCCCCGCGGCGGTGAAGGCCACGCCGAGGAGGTCCCCGATGTAGTAGGCCAGTACCGTGGCCCCAACGATCACCAGGACCGGCCAGAAAGTGGAGAGCATACCCACCGCCAAGCCGCTCGCCACTCCCACTCCGGGCCCCGCCTGGTTCGCCTTGGCGAGTTCCAGGGTGGGCTTGTACTTGTAGGAGGTGTAATACTCCGAGAGCCTGCCGATGGCGACCCCGGCCGCGAGCCCGAGTAGTACCGTGAAGAAGGGGACGAAGTTCGTGGGCGAAAGCCAGGAGATGAGCAGGGCGAAGATGGCGGTCAAGGTCGCCGAGATGACGAGGCCGTCCATCAATGCCCGTTGAGGATCCTCGCCGCTTCGCGAGCGGATGTAGAGGATCCCGAGCCATGACGCGAAGGTCCCCCCGGCCACCATCAGGACCGGAAGTAGGATCAGCCACCAGTACTGGGCCACCCCCACGTCGGTGGAGAGTCCGAACTTGGCGAGGATGTCCCCGATCCCGAGGTTGTTGCGACCAACATAGATGTAAAGGGCCATGACGATCACAGAAATGATGGAGCTGATGAATGACTCGAGGAGGTCAGCACCGAGGCCACCCACGTCGCCCACGTTGTCGCCCACGTTATCGGCGATGGTGGCGGGGTTCCGGGGGTCGTCCTCTGGGATCTTGGCCTCTACCTTCCCCACGATATCAGCGGCCATGTCAGCGGCCTTGGTGTAGATTCCACCGCCCACGCGGTCGAACAGGGCCACCAGGGAGGCCCCCGCGGAGTAGGCGGAAACGAGCAAGGCCCCCTTGATAAAGTTCACGCCGGCACTCTTTATCCCGAAGAGGTACTTAGTGTGAATGGCGAGGTTGGCGGGATCGAACTCGCGGCGGAAAAGCGCCAGCACGATCAGAAGTCCACCCAAGGCGAGGCCCGCCACCGCGAGCCCCATGACACTCCCTCCAGAAAAGGAGACCCGTAGAGCATCTTTCAGGGATCTCCTTGCCGCCTCCGTGGTCGGGGCATTGGAGAGGGTGGCGGCGTTCATCCCGATGAACCCCGCCGCCATAGAGAAGAAAGCCCCGATCCAGAAGGAGAGCGCCACCTCCCAGTAGAAGAGGATCCAGAGGATGACCCCGATGACGATGATAGCGATGGTCATGTGCTTGGCTTCTTCGAACATAAAGGTCATGGCACCCTCGCGGATGTAGCCCTGAATCTCCTTCATCCGCTCCGTTCCACGGGGTTGGCGGGCCACATATGCGTTGTAGTAGGCCGCGCTTCCCAAAGCGAGGAGTGAAATCAGACCGCTTACCACAATCAGAGCTGTCATCTATCCCCTCCTTCCCTCGTTGTGACCCAAAACGAAAAGGACCCCCAATTTATCGCTCGGACTTCGTGGTTGCAAGCGCTTGCGAGAGCCGAGCGAGCACTTCTTCCGTCCCGAGGATTTCACAGACCGCCGCGAGCTCCGGCCCCTTATCGCGTCCGGTGAGGGCTAACCGCAGAGGATGGAAAACGTCCCTGGGCTTGAGCCCAAGCTCCGCGGCCACTTTTCTGACTAGGGGACGGAGATCGTCCCGCGTGAGCCGGGAGGGAAGCCGCGCGACGATTTTCTCCAGAACCTCCAATTTTTTTCCCTGGGACAACTCGTTCAGGACCTCATTCGAGAGCGTGGGGCGTCGGAAGAGGGCGATGAGGTCCGGGTGCCCCACGAGCTCGGAGAGCGTCGAAACGGATGGGACGACGAGCCCCAGGGCCTTGGTAAGCTTTTCCCTGTCCGCGAGGGCCTCCTCCCCGAGCCACTTGAGAAAGGGCTCGGCGGCCTGAAGAAGCTCTCCGGAGGGGAGCCGGGCAAGATGCTTGCGATTGAACCAACGCAGGCGTTCGAAATCGAAAATCTGAGGCGAAAGTGTCACCCGTTCAAGGGAGAACGCCTCGACCAGCTCCTCCAGAGAAAGGATTTCCTTTCCCTCGGGATGGGACCAACCGAGGAGCGCGAGGTAATTAACCACCGCCTGGGGCAGGAACCCATGATCTCGGAGCTCTTCTACAGAAGTCGCCCCGTGACGCTTGGAGAGCTTTCTCTTATCGGGGCCGAGGATCATGGAGAGGTGGCCAAATTCAGGGGGCTCCCAACCCAAAGCTTCGTACAGCCAGATCTGTTTGGGAGTATTGGAGATGTGATCCTCAGCCCGCAACACATGGGTGATTCCCATCTCGTAGTCGTCCACCACGCAGGCAAAGTTGTAGGCCGGGGTACCGTCAGACTTCATAATGACGAAGTCTCCAGTTGTAAGGCGTTTGAACTCGATTTCCCCCCGAAGGAAATCGAGGTACGCGGTGTGCTTTTTCTCCTCGGGGACGATGAACCGCACCGCGGGCTTTCGCCCCTCAGCGAGATATTTTTCCACTTGATCCGGGGAAAGATCGCGGCAGCGGCCGTCGTACTCCACGCCCCTCAGTCCCTTCAGCCTCTGGGCGATCTCATCCGGGGTGCAGAAGCAACGATAAGCCTTCCCCTCCCGAAGGAGTCTCTCTGCATAAGCGCGGTATACATCCAGACGTCCAGATTGGTAATAGAGTTCGTCCCAATCGAGCCCGAGCCAACTCAGGGCTTTCAGGATCCCCTCCACGAAACGGCGCTCGGAGCGGGTAACGTCAGTATCCTCTATCCGCAGGACGAAAACCCCACCTTCCCTTCTCGCCCAGAGCCAGTTGAATAGCGCCGTCCGTGCTCCTCCAACGTGGAGGTACCCCGTCGGGCTCGGCGCGAAACGTACCCGCAGCTCCCTTCCCACTCTTTTGGACATCTGTCCATAAAGGTTGCGACAAACCGGCCTCACCCACAACCCATCTTCCCGTGTTGGCCTGAGATCTTGTGCTTAGGCTGGGGGCGACGCCCGTGTGAAAGGAGGGGGTTGTGGATATGAAAAGAATCTTCATGTTGGCTTTGGTGGGGGTGAGCCTCGGGTTCGCGGCCTTCGCCCAGAAGGTCGAAGAGCCCTCCGGGGAAGCCCTCCCACCGGCCGGGGAAGAGATCACCCTCATGGAATCAGCCTTTGGCGAGGTGATCGAATTCTTCTCGGCCTTCATTACCGAGCTCAAGGGCGCTATTGCAGCATTGAACGCCGAAGACGAAGAGCTCAACGCCAAATACCAGGCCTTGACGGCCCAACTCAAGGACCTCGGGTCGAAGATCATCCAGCTCAAGATGATCTGCGACCAAGTACCGGGGCTCTCGGATCGGGTCGCTTCCTTAGAGGAGACGGCCAAGGCTCTCGCCGATGCCATCTCCACTAACTCTGCCAAGATCAATGAACTCTATATGAAGCTCGAAAAGGACATCAAAGCTGTTATCGATGAGCTCAAGGCGAAGCAGGGCCAAATTGCCGCCCAGGTGGCCGATCACGAGAAACGCATCAAGCGCCTGGAGGATCAAGACCTCGGACACCTCCAGCGCCGCGTCCTCGCCCTGGAACAGGCGGTGCAAGCCCTGCAAGCCAAGATCGAGAACAACCGTGCCAAGGTCGGGGGTTTCGAGGCCTCTCTGGCCGATCTCTCGGGGAGAATCGCTTACCTCGAGGGACAGATGGGCGACGTTCGTGCCCGAATGGATGCCCTAGAGGCTTCCTTCGCGGCATTCCAAAGTGACACCGATGCCAAAATCCAAGAACTTCAGGGCGCTTTGGGAGGAGCCCAGGGAATGGCGATCCTCGCCCTGCTCGTAGCATTGGGCTCATTGGCCCTTTACTTCCTCGGAGGCACCGGAGGGTGAGGTTGGGCCCACGGGGGAGGGATACCAATTCCCTCCCCTTTTTGCTGTCTCAAGCCACAAGTGTTATAGTCATTACACAACTTCCGGAGGGCGAGTGAGGATATGCTGAAGCGGCTCCCGTGTGTTCGAAAACACGAGTTACCCATAGCGGATGCCCCTCCCGAAAGGCCTAGCGGGGAAGCGCATGATGAGGTCAAAAAGGAAGGGGCCCTCGGGAAGGCGGAGGTCTTCCAGTTTCCCCTCTTTGAGGAACTATGAGAACCTACATCAAGCGGCTCACCATCGCGGGGTTCAAGTCCTTCGGCAAAAAAACTTCCATCCCCTTTTATCCCGGCTTCACCGCCATCGTGGGAGAGAACGGGACCGGGAAGTCCAACATCCTGGACGCGATCACCTTCGTCATGGGGTACCGGTCTCGGGCCCTGCGGGCGGGGAAGATCGAACACCTCCTCTACACGAGCCCCAAAGGGGAGACGGTGCCCGAAGCCGAGGTCTCCCTGGTCCTCGACAACTCCTCCGGGACCTTCGACGAGCTTCTGCCTTCCCACACCGACGAGGTGATGATCTCACGCCGCATTACCGCCTCTTCTTCCACCTATCGGATCATGGGGAAGGTAACGGCGGCGGGAGACGTGGAGAAGCTCCTTTCTTTGGCCGATATTGAGCCCGGCGGATATTACATCGTGGAGCAGGGAATGGTCACGGAGGTCCTCGAGCGTTCTCCCAGACGCCGCCGGGAGTTGATCGAGGAGGTGGCCGGGATCGCTTCCTACGAGGAGCGCAAGGCAAAGGCCATTGCAGAGCTCGCCCAGGTGAAAGAACGCCTGAACGCATCGCGGATTCTCCTCGCCGAGCGCCGCCGCCACTTGGTGGAGCTTCACAAAGAAAGGGAAGCAGCCCTCAAGTACAAGGAACTTGAGGCAGAGCGTGACCGGGTCCTCGCCACCCTCAAGTACCTCCGCTTTCGCGAACTGAAGGAGGCCGAGGCTAGGCTCAAGGAAGAGCTTCTCCACTACCGTCGAGAGGCAGAAAGGTTCGCCCAAGAGGTATCCGAGCTCGACCGCAGGGTCGAAGAGATCGAGTGGGAGCTCAAGGAAAAGGAAAACGATCCTGAGGCCGGCGATCCTGAACTCGAGGTCCTGCAGCTCGTCCAACGGGTGGAGCGGCTCCGAGGGGAACTGACCGCCAAGGAGGCGGAGACAAAGGCCAAGGAGCGCGAGATCCGTTCTTTAACCGAAGCCTTAGAGGAGCTCAAGCGGTTCACCCCACCCCCGCGCCGTCACCCCGAGGCCGTACAGGAAATCCTTTCCTTGGAGTGGAACGGGGTGATCGGGGCCCTAGGGGAGCTCGGCGAGGTGCCTGGGGACCTGGAGGTTGCGCTGGAAGCGGCCCTGGGGGGACATGCTCACGACGTGGTCGTATCGACGCGCGACGTTGCGCTCCGATGTGTCCAGTACCTGAAACAGAACGAAATCGGCCGCGCCCGGTTCCTCCCGCTGGATAAGCTCGTGCCTCCACCGGTCACTAAGAGGGCCAAGGAACTCTTGGGACGGAGGGGCGTCATCGGGGTCCTCGTAGACCTCATCTCCTGTGATGAGGAGGTTAAATCCGCTTTTCGCTATGTCCTCGCCGACACGCTGGTGGTGGAATCCCTAGAGGTCCTGCAGGACGTCCTGGGGGTGCGGGCAGTGAGTCTGGACGGCGACCTCCTCGAACGTGGCGGGGCAATAAGCGGCGGATTCCGCAGGAAGCGCGCGTACCAAGGGCCTGACCTTTCGGGGAAGATGGCCCAAATCGAGCGCGCGAAAGGGGATCTCTCACGATTGCGAGGGGAGATTGCGCGGCTGCGCCGCGAACTCGCCGGGGCCGAGAAGGATCTCCATCAAGCGACGCTCCGCCAGGCTCACAGAAAGAAGACTCGTTCCCGTAAGGAGAGTGAACTCTCCGAGCTTCGGGAGAAGCGCAGGGAGATCTACCGCGCCCTGGAGCGCGCCCGGGGTATGATCGCCCGCCACGAGCGCGAACTCGGTGAGATTCAGGGGAAGCTCGCTGCGATCGGCGAGGCCGCTCAGCCCGAAGAGCCGGCCAAGGGCTCTGTGAGCGCCTTGCAAGCTCGCCTGCGAGAACTGGAAAACACGCTGAGTTCTTTCGGCCCCGTCAATATGCGGGCGATCGAGGAGTACGAGGCTTACCTCGCCGAATTCCAAGCGTTCAAGGAGCGCGTCCTCACCCTGGAGCGGGAAAAGAAAGAGATCGAGAACTTGATAGGGGAGATCGAGCGCCGCAAGAAGGAGAAATTCCTCGCTACGTTGAAGGCGGTCTCGGTGGAACTCGATCGACGGTTCAAGCAACTCTTCGGAGGAGGGGAAGCGAAGCTTTCTCTCGAGGCCCCCGGGGACCTCTCCTCCGGCCTCCTCATCCAGGCCCGCCCCCCGGGAAAGGAGCCGAAACTCCTGGACGCCCTCTCCGGCGGCGAGAAGACCCTGGTAGCCATCGCTTTCGTCCTCGCCCTCTCAGAGGGCAAACCCGCCCCCTTTTACCTCTTCGACGAAGTGGACGCGGCGCTGGACAAACCGAACTCAGAACGGCTAGCGGGGCTCTTGCGGGAGATTGCCCGCGAGGCTCAGGTGATTGTGATCTCTCATAACGAAGAGCTTATCCGGCATGCGGACCGGGTGTATGGAGTGACCATGCGTAATGGCTCCTCCAGGGTTCTAGCGTTGGAGTTGGTGGGAAATGCACATTGATATCTCTCCGGAGCGGTTGACACGCGCAGACTGGGAAGTGATCCTCAAGGCTTTGACGGCAGACATGGACCCCTGGGACATCGACCTAGTGGAGCTCGTGCGCCGGTTCCGGAAGTACCTCGCTGATCTGCACGCCCTGGAGTTGGAGGTCCCGGGGCGCATGGTCCTCGTGGGCTCGGTGCTTTTGCGGCTCAAGTCGGAGATCCTCCGCGAGACGAATGGCCACGATGGAAATGGGAGCAGACACGAAGAAACCGGGGAGGCTCTCCTCGCGGCCGCCGAGGAGGCCGAGTATTTCCCCGAAGATGGAGTATATATCGCGCCGGAGTTCCGACTTCCCTTGGTGCGGCGTCCGCGGCGAAAGGTAACGCTGGCGGAGCTCGAGGAGGCTCTCCGGGCAGCCCTGGCTCAGGAGAAGCGCAAACGAAAAGCGAAGCCCCAGAGACGGGCCGAGGAGGTGCCGCTCCCCCAAGGGGAGCCTTTCACCGTTCGGGCACGGAGGCTCCTCAAAAAACTCCTCTCCCTGGTAAACGGGAAACGCGATATCCCATTCCGAATGCTCCTTTCAGGGGACGACCCAGCGGAGGCGGTAGCACGGTTTATGGAACTCTTACACCTGGACGCCGAAGGGAAGGTGGTCCTCACCCAGAAGAGGTTCCTCGGAGAACTCATCGTGAAGGTCCCGGATCATGGGAAGAAGCGCAAAGACCGTCGTTGAGGCCGCACTTTTCGTGGCCACGAGGCCCCTCACATTAGCAGAGCTGTCCCGGGTTTTGGGCCTCACCGATAGCGAGACCTATGCGGCTCTGGAGGAAATCGCGACAGAACTAGAGCGGATGGGGAAACCCTACCGGCTAGTACAAAAGTCCGGCGGATACATCCTCGAACTCCTGGAGGAATACGTCGATATAGTGCGCCCCTTTGCCCCCGGGGGAGATATTCCCGAGCCGGAGCTCCGAACCCTGGCATTGATCGCATACCGCGGCCCCATAAAGCAAGCAGAGGTGGTGCGTATTCGAGGCCAACGCGCCTATGCTCACATCAAGAACTTGGTCAAGCGGGGCTTCGTTCGTGCGAAGAAGGATGGAAATACGAGGGTCCTCGAGGTGACCGAGGAATTTCTGGATTACTTCGGTCTCCACTCATCAAAAGACTTTAGTTCCTGAAATAGTCCGTCCGGTAATGCCCTACTCCCTCTACATCAACCGCTGACGGAAGAAGACGGAAGGGATAGCTGCCGCCCATGTAAAAGAGGGACGGGTTTACCTGGCCCTCTTTTTCGGCGCACTTCTGGAGGTGTTCATCCCTCAAAGTCACACCGATCGCGTCCGATATCGAGCCACAGTGCCACTGGTTGCCGGCCTTTACCCGACAATAGTAGGTGATCGTCTTCCCCGGTTGGGAGGGGTGTCTATAAAGGTTAACTCCGCGGTCTCCCCGATCTTCTGGTAGTCATCGTCCTCGACCATGGCACGGTATATCTTGTAACCCTGCACGGGATCGTCTGGAGGGTTGCCCGCCTTCGTTCACGAGGTGGTCACCTGGGTAGCATTTAGGGTTATCTGTTGCCCGCCGGGATGCCGAGGGGAGACGCGACCGAACCCCCGCTCGGGCGCCAAGAGCCGCTGCATCCGCTGTAAGGAACGCAACAGAGGCATTCGCTGCACGCGGCACCACGGTACCAATAGTAAACGCCGGGCGAAGCGGTGACGTCAAGATATGAAGACTGGGACCGCACCGTGGTGCACCCCGTGATGCATGCGCTGAAGGTGTCCGTGGAGCTCGTATCCCGGTAAACCTTGTAACTCTCCGCGTTCGCCACGGGTCGACTGCACTGGCGGCCGCGTCGACGTCACCACAGGAAGCGCCTCCCGTCTCGGCTATCCGTGTGTAACCCCCTCGGTTGTGGAAGGGAAGAGCTAGTAATATAACGCCCCCCTGAAACCGCGTCCCAGGTTACGCCGACCTTGTCCATGTACTCCTCCTAGGGGGCGGTCGCGTTCCCGGGGATACCGGTCACCTGCTCCTCGCCGCCTTCCCGGTCGGCCGCGGCGTATCCAGCGTCCGCATCGGAGAAGGGGCTGCGACCCATTCGGTTACAAGCTCTGATGCGGTACCAATAGGTCGCCCCAGGGCATACCGGTGTCATCGTAGGGAGGACTGGAGGTCCGACCAATATGGGGGAATTCGCCCTTGGGGTCCAACGTGCGGTAGACCTTGTACAGGACGGCTTTCCGCCGCCTCGTCCCAATTTATCCGCGCCATGTCGGTATAGGGTCCCATCCTAGGCCCCTAGACCCGGGATTGCCGATGGGGGGACCTGTCTCTGGAGTTCACCCGCGAACCCGAAGTCCGCCGTGGACATGGTGCTACATCCTCCGCTGTTACAGGCTTGAACCTTGTACCAATGGGCGATCCCGGACACGACGCTCGTGTCGCCGAACACCGTCTGAGAGGCGGTGCCGATCCCTCGATAACCCTCCCTCCTTGGCGTCCACACGAGAAGGTCGCGTTGTCGCTTTCGGTTCAACCTACGCGCACCTTGTCCGCAAAGGATCCATCTGAGGCCCGAACATCCTGGGGAATGCCGGGGATAGAAACTAGGAAAAGACGAATATCGTGCCCGTAGATGGCAAGAATTGCTGAAAAAAACATCCCTGCGAGCGCCAATTTTCCTCTCATCACGACATCCTCGCCGAGGTCATATTAGGTCAACCCTGAACGGCCGACAGATGACCGTCAAGAGTTCATCCTCCGAGGAGCTCCGGAGGGCTTGGGGTACGGCCCGCACGAATGGCGTGGCGGATGCGGGTCATCAGGCGTACCATGAACCGCAGGTTGTGGAGGGTGGCGAGGCGATAGTACGTGAGCTCCCCGCAGCGGAAGAGGTGGTGGAGGAAGGCCCGTGAGTAGCGCCGGCAGGTGGGACAGTCACATCCCTCCTCGATAGGACGCCCGTCACGGCGGAAGTGCGCGGACTTTATGTGCAAGCGGAAACCCTCCTCCTCGACGCAGAGGAGCGTCCCGTTCCGCGCCATCCGAGTGGGGGCGGCGCAGTCGAACATGTCGATCCCCCGCACCACCGACTCCACGATGTCCCCCACCGTCCCGATCCCGAGGAGATGACGGGGCCGCTCGGGGGGGAGCTCCGGGATCGTCCACTCGAGCACTCGGTACATGTCCTCCTTGGAGCGGCCCAGCGAGCCCCCGATGGCGAAGCCGGAAAAGCCCATCCCGCCGATCACCCGAGCGGAACGGCGCCGCAGGTCCTCGTAGGCCCCACCTTGGACAATCCCGAAGATTTTCTGATGTGGGTTGGGACCTATATCCCTGGTTTTCTCAAAGGCCGCGAGGGCCCGCTCGGCCCAGCGGTGGGTCCGCTCCATGGCCCGGGTGGTGTAGTCCCGATCGTGGAAGGGGGAGGTGCACTCATCGAGGGGCAGGATGATGTCCGCCCCCAGAAGCCTCTCCCAGCGGATCACCCCCTCCGGGGTGAAGTGGATCCAGCTTCCATCGAGGAGCGATTTCACCCATACGCCCTCCTCCTCCACCCGCACGAGCGACTCCCCCTTGGGCCGGGGTATCTCCTCACCGGGGAAGATGGGGGCGATCTTCCCCACCCCGTGTTCCATCCCCGCGCCTAAGGAGAAGACCTGGAACCCGCCGGAGTCGGTCATCCACGGGCCGTCCCAGGCGGAGAAGTGGTGAAGGCCCCCGAGATCCCCCACTAGCTCGGCCCCGGGGCGGAGCACCAGATGATATGTGTTCCCGATCAGGATCTGGACGCCGATCTCCCGCAGGTCGTCGACGGAGAGGGCCTTCACCGTGGCCCGGGTGGCTACCGCCACGAACGCCGGGGTCTCCACCCGCCCGTGGGCGGTGATGATGGTTCCGGTCCTGGCCTCGCTCCGAGGATCCCGCGCCTCGATGCGGAACTCCATCAGTAGAAGATGGTTCGGGTCCGGTGGTAGGGGAAGGGGAAGTCCCTCCCCTGGGAGAGGTTCCACAGCAACCAGTCGACCTCGAACGCCCGTACACAGCGCCCGAGGCGCGAAAGCTCCTCCACCAGGAGTTCCACCGCCTGCACGGTGGCCGCGCGGATCTCGACCTCTTCATCGGAACCCGCGGGGATCCCCTCATGGCCGTCGATGCGCGCGGCCAGGGCCGGATGTAGCCCGAGGGCCCCACGGGCCCGGAGGAGTTGGGGAAGTTTGTAGTCCGCGAACGCGGTGAGCCAGTCCAGGTCCGAAAGGGCACCGGGGCCCTCCCCCCCGAAGGCGCCGTGGATATCGGAGCAGAGGATCTGGGCCCGCTTGTAAAAGGGGACCCAGCGGCCCCGGTACAGGGCGGCGTCGCGGAAGGAGGGCATGTGGGCCGTGGCCCGCTCTACAATCCCCGCGCAGCTCCCCACCGCGAAAAACGCCCGCGCCGACCCGAACCGGAGGAGTGCCTGTCCCACCTCGCGGGCGATCCGGACCCGGGCGGGGAGTAGGGGAATATCGCCGAGCACTTCCCGGAGTCCTTTCTCCGAGAGGGCGGCCAGGTGCCCCGGCTCGAAGAACTCGGGGAAACGCTCGGCGGCGCGCTTGAGGCCGTAGGCGAGGGCGTAGTAGCCGTCGAGTCTTTCTCCTCCCGGCCCCTCGATATACCAACTCCCCTTACCTGGCCAGAAGCAGAAGTTCAGGGCATCGAGGACGAGGAGGTACCGGAGAGTGAGCTCTTCCTCTCCGACGAAGTGGTATTCCCGGGGCCAGGATGGAGTCCCCTCCTTCACGAGCTCGTCGGCCAACTTCCTTAGGGCGTCGAAATCCAGTGAGACCCAATGGGCCCGTTCCACGATCCACCACACCGCCTCGCGTACCGGGTTAGCCCTCATCGTTCTCGAGCAGTTCAGAAAGCCGCCAAATGTAGACGAGGCCGTCCTTGCGGCAAGCGACAAGGTACTCTCCGCGGAGATCGACGTCCTCCATGGACTCCTCGCCCTCGCCGAGGGCGAGGAGGTCCTCTCCCCCGACCACATCCCAAAGCCGTACCGTCCCGTCGAGGGAAGCGGTTGCCGCCAACCGCCCGTCCGGGGAGAAGGCGACACCCCAGATGCAGCCGTGGTGACGCTGGGCGGAGAAGTAGGTGAACCTGGTGGCGGTGTCGTAGACCTTGAAGACTTTACCCGCGCCGATCCCGAGCAGGAATCCGTCCGGGGTGAACTCCACGTCCCAGGCGTGTCCCGGGAACTCAAACAGGACCTCGGCGTCCGCCAGCCTAAAGAGAGCGCCTTTCCCCGCCCCACCGGAGGCGGCGAGCTCCCCGTCCGGGGACGCGGCCACTCCCCATACCGCGCCCCCGTGGAGGCTCTTCTTCCAGATGGCCTCGGACCTCGCGGGGTCCCAGAGGAGGACCTCACCGGTGGAGAGCCCGAGGAGGAGCTTCCCGTCCGGGGCGAAGGCGAGGGCATGGACGAACCCTTGGACCTCTACCGCCACGCCGGGCTCGGCACGCTCCAGGTCCCAAACCAGCGCCACGGACCATCCGCCCGCGGCGAGGCTGCGCCCGTCGGGCGAGAAGTCCACGGCGTGGACGTAGCCCTCCAAGGGGAGCCTCTCCAATGCTTCCGCGACCTCGAGGTCCACGCGCCCGGAGAGGGCGGCCAAAGCGGGGAGGGAGAAGAGATATACCCCGCCCGTAGTGGCCACGGCCAGCACTTCCCCGTCCGGGGAGATCGCCACCGCCTTGGCCCATCCCTCCGGTAGAGAGAGCACCGTCTCGCCCACGGCCAAAACCCCGAGGACGATGATGACCGATGTCCACACTATCAGTCGTCTCATGCCGGTCCCCTCTCTTCCAGCTCCCACAACCGACCCCGGAGGAGCCACGCCCCGAACCCGAGCAAGAGGAGAAAGCTTGCCACATGGGCCGCGCGGATCGGGCCGAGCCAGAGTGAGTCCCCCCGCACAAGGCTCACCAAACCACGCACCACCGAATACCCCATGAAGTAAACCGCGGTGAGGAACCCCGGCTTAGCGGGACGTAGCCTGAGCCGCCAAAGCAACCCGAAGATGAGGAGGTTCCCCATCATTTCATAGATCATCGTGGGGTGGAGGGGGGTCCCGGGGAAGGCCTGTCCCGCGGGGGATTCGGGGGGGAACACGATACCCCAGGGAAGCGTCGTGGGGAGGCCGTAGGCGTCCCCATTCATGAGGTTCCCGATCCGTCCCAGGGCCTGCCCCAGAATCACCGCGGGGACAGCGCAGTCCGCAAGCTCCCAGAGGGACACCCTCTTCCACCGGGACCCGATCCAGAGGCCCAGTGCCCCGCCCAGAAGCCCTCCGTGAATGGCGAGTCCCCCGTGCCAGATGGCAGGGATCTCGGCGGGATGGGAGAGAAAGAAGGAGAGGCGGAAGAGCACGTAGTAGATCCGGGCCCCCAAAAGCCCCAGGGGTATCGTCACGAGGAGGATGTCCAGGAGATCCTCGGTGGACAGCGGCAGCCCGCGACGGCGTACCTCGCTGCGGATGAGAAAGAACCCCACCACGAATGCGATGAGGTACATCAGCCCATAGTACCGGATCTCGAGCGGGCCGATCCGGACAAAGACAGGATGCATGACAGAGAGCATTATAATCGCCGAGGCCGTGTTCCCGCTAAAGCTCAGTGGTGCCATGGTGAGTGCCCTCCTCCTCTGGGCTTCGTTCTTCCCGGAATGGGGGGGCCTCGTTTGGTTCGCGTTGGTGCCCCTCTTCGCCGCGCTGCTTGGGGAAACGCGCCGCGGCCGTGGGGCCATCGTCGGGGGCGTCTTCGGCCTCACCTTCTTCCTATTGGAGGCCATGGGGCTCCTGGAGCTCCGGATCGTCGCCGGCACGGCCGGGGCGGTCCTCGCGTTCGGCAGTGTCGGGTTCCTCGGGGTGGCCTGGGGGGCACTCCTCGGGGCGCTCGCCGTGCGGGGGGGCGTCCCTCGGCTCGTCGGGCTCTGGGTCCTCCTTGAGCTCCTGCGCGCCAGTGGTCCCTGGGGCATCGCCCTCGGGACCACCCCCCTCGTGTTCGCGGGGACCTTCCTCATCCGCACGGTCGCATTCGGAGGCCCCTGGCTCCTCGCGCTCGCCGTGGCGGCGACCAACGCCTCGGCGGCAGCGCTTTTCCTCACACAGAAGCGGAGATGGCTCGCGGTGGCCGCTGCCGGTCCCCTAACACTCGGAGCGCTGGCCCTCACCTGGGACGCGCCCGATCCCCATGGCGAGTTGAAAGTGGCCTTAGTTCAGCCAGGGATCACCGCCGAGGAGCGCATGAGAGTCTCCCCCGCAGAACTCCTCCATCGCTACGAGGCGCTCCTCGCGACGGTCCCGGAGGACGCCGATCTCATCGTCCTCCCCGAGGACGTCCTTCCCGTGATCCTGCGACAAGAGCCATCCCTCTTCTCCGCCTTTCGCGGGGAAGCCCAGCGCCTGGGGGTGCCACTCCTCCTCGGGAGTTGGGATTTGGACGGGGGACGCTTCTACAATACCGCGTTCCTCCTTCGTCCCTTAGGCGAGGTCGAGATCATCCACCGCAAGGTCCGCCTCCTCCCCTTCGGCGAGTACCTTCCCCTGCGGTGGCTGTGGGAGCGGCTAGGCCTGAAAAAGCTCGTCGAAAAATTCCTGCCCCGGGAGATTTCCCGAGGGGAGGGGCTCACCGCCTTCGGCCGCTACGGAATCCTAATCTGCTCGGAATCTCAGTTCCCTAGATTCACCCAGGCCCTCGCGCGTGACGGGGCAGAGGTCATCCTCGTCCTCACCAACGACTCTTGGTTCGGGGCCTCGCGGATCCTCTGGGAACACTTCGCCTGTGGGGCGTTAAGGGCGGCCGAGACGGGGAGAGTTTTCCTGCAGGCGGCGATCACCGGGATCACCGGGGGATTCGGGCCTGACGGCCGCCCCCTCGGGACTCTCCCGAAGGTGAAAAAGGGGGTACTCACCCTGAAAATTCCACTCCACTTTCGACGGACCCCATACATGGATCTCGGCGATTGGCCCATTATCGGGCTTTGCTTTCTTTTTCTCCTCGTCCCGGCCATTACATCACCATCGCGTCGGAATCCACGTCGTCCCGTCCACGGGGGTCATTCACGATAAGGTCCACAATACGCGATTGGATGCAGACTTGACCATAGAAAATAAAAGGGCTCAGAAGATCGGCATCATTCACCCCACGGCAGTCGCCGAGTACAAAGCTCAACTCAAGGGGTATACGGGACATAAACTGACCATTTCATCTCTTCAATAGGCCTTACTAGAAGAGGTTCAGCAGTGAAGAGACCTCGAATGAGCAATTATCTCGCCTGAAACGTGGGGACATCCGGTTGCTCCCGCCTCCTCAAACCTCCATGATTTGGAATTTGAGGGCTGACACAAGGAAGTGAAATTGACTTCGCGGGATGATCGACCCCTCATCCCTTCATGGGCACTCCCTCACTGAAATTCGTAAAGCAGTCCCCATACTTCCAGTGCGGCGTGCTTCACACATTTCGAAGAGATCTTTCACCTCCCCCAGAAATGTGAAGTTTCTGAAGGAGGTGTGCTCCGCCAACTTTGGTTACCCCGTCCCCGTCATCAGGGTCGCATAAGTTGAGACGCTGGAATCCCCGTTTTGTATCTCCGTCGCGTTTCACATGGTTTATCTTCTTCGCAACATACCTTACTTCAAAGAGGCTTCCCAAAAACCGTCAATTCCAGATCATGGTGCGGGCACTTCTACAATCACCATAGTCTCGTCGTCCTTGCCGTAGATATCCTCGACCCACAAAGTGGCGATATAACTCCCAGTTTGAGTATAGGTATGGTAGACGGGCCAGACGGCGGTATCCCAGTCGCCCCCGATGACGGTCCCGTCGCCGAAGTCCAACGTGTACTTATCGATGGAGCCAACTGAGTCGGAAGCGTCGAAGGCAAAGGTGTCCGGCGGCGTCTGGACGGACACGTCTAGGACCGCGAAGACCGGGGGATATTGGACCTTTATGGTGACCGAAGCGGTGTCCATGTTGCCGCGGGCGTCCTCCACCGTTAGTGTGACCACGTAGTCTCCCGGGTCACCGTATGTGTGTTCAATGGGATCTGCGAAGTCCGTGCCTTCCTGCGGGAGACTCCCATCTCCGAAGTCCAGTGTGAACACCTGCCCTTTGGATCCGGAAATATCAAAGGTAACTTCCAGAGGGGCAGGGCCCATCTGTGGTATCGCCTCGATGACTGCTTGGGGCAGGGTCATAAATATCGTGCAAGCGGTCAAACCCATCACCAACAAGCCAGCGAGGGCTCCCAATGCTATCCATCTCCTTTTCATCCCGATCACCTCCTCGCGAAGTTCATCCCATTTTGTGTCGCTCCAGATCTAGATTCACATTACGCGCGTGCGGACCCAAGAGATGGCTCGTCACCTGCGGGGTGGACATTTGTCAGCACCATAAGGATGTGTCCTCTGCTCCCGGGAACCGGGGGGATCATGAAGGTGTAATATAAATGGAACGACATGGGTGACGTTGGTGAATTGGAGCTCATCCAGCGGAGCTTAGAAGGAGACCTCGAAGCATGGGGAGAGATCGTGGTGCGCTACAAACGAATGGTGTTCGGTACGGCCTTGGCCGTCTTACGCAACTGGGCGGATGCCGAGGACGCTGCTCAGGAGGCCTTCATCAGGGCTTACGAGAAACTTCACTATTACGACCTCTCCCGCAAATTCTCTACCTGGCTCATCACGGTGACCATCAATGTCGCCAAGAATATGCTTCGCAAAAGGAAGGCAGAGCCCGAACCCAAGACATTTCATTCCGAAGACCCCGCCACCTTGGTGGCGAGGGAAGAACTACGAAAGGCTGTGAAGGAAGCGGTGTGGTCCCTTCCGGAGGGTTATCGGTTGCCACTTGTGCTCTATTACTGGGAGGGGCTTTCGGTGGAGGAGATCGCCAAGGCAATGCGTCTGAAGCCTGCCACAGTGAAGACACGGCTCTTTCGTGGCCGAGCCCTGGTGAAGAGCAAACTCCTGGAGATGGGGGTGACTGCTGATGCAGTTTGAAAACTGGCGCGATGAGGAGCTCATTCGCCAGGCTATTGCTGAAGAGATCTCTGCAGCGGAGGCCAGGCTCGAGGGCTTGGAAAAGAGGGTCATACAGGCCATTGCCACGAGGGATCTCGCTCGCTCAGCCTGGAAACGGTGGATCCGTTCAGTACTCTCTCCACGCGCCTCTGCCCTGAGGTTTGCCTATGTCCTCGGCGCGCTGCTTCTCTTCGTGGGCATCGGGATCCTCATCGGGCGTTTCTCCTTTGCTCCAAAACCCTTGCCCGCCCTGGCTCAGGAGGGCACGGTCTTTGCCCTGGCCGCCCCGGGCGCCCATAAAGTAGAGATAGTCGGGGATTTCTCCGCCTGGAAGCCAATCCCCCTCGTCGACCCCGACGGGGACGGCGTTTGGACCCTCATTCTCAAGTTGCCTCCAGGCCGCTACGAGTATGCATTCTTGGTGGATGATCGCTGGGTCGGTCAGGATCCGAACGCGGACGAGTACGTCCGCACCATGGGCGATTACACCTCGGTACGCTACATCGGGGGGGGCTCCTCATGAGGAAGGCCCTTTTCGTCGCTGCACTGGCTTTGTTTATGGGCCTGAGCGCTTCGGCCCAGGTGTCGCTCGTCGTCCCACAGTCCCAGGTAGCGCCCGAGGAAGTGTTGCGATGGCTTAGACAATCCGCACTGCCCGCGCAGGAAAAGGCCATCTGGTTACGCATTCTCCCTCAAGCCTTCGAGAAAGACCTCGTAGAACCTGGGATAGCCCAGAGCTTTTTCCAACGGCTCGTGGGCACGCCCCCTTCGTTCATCAGCGAGATCACGGCCATCATGGAAGAACTGATCCTGAAGGGGATTCCTACGGACCACCTCATGAACAAAGTGTCGCAGGGAGTCATCATGGGCCGTAATTGGTCCATGATCACCAACGAGATTCGGCTAAGGGCGGCCGTACTCGTGGCCACAGAAGAGGCCCTAAAGCCCTATAAACCCGCCGCAGAGGCCAAGGCCGCCGTGAGCGTGCGCGTAGGCTCCTTCACTATCCAGGCGGAGACGCCTACCTGGGAAGATCTGGTGGTGGAAGTAGCCGAAGCCATAAGCGATTTCATCGTTGGGGGAGGTGACCTGAACGACTGGATTGGAATAGAAGCTTTTGTGAGATCGCGCTTGATGCAATTAAGAGGCCGGGGTCTCTCCCCGGGACTTGTGGATCGTGCCCTTGAGGTACTGAACCCAGAACTCGTGGGAGTGATCGTTTCCCAGGCTTTTCAAATCGAAAGGAGGTAGTACATGCGCAAGTGGTTAGTGGCAATTTTGCTTTTGGCGATGGGGCTCGTCCTCTTGGGGCAAGTAGTCCCCAAAGGGATCATCGTCGAGCCTCCGCTGGAGGAGGGGTTGCAGGTCGAAATCTGGGTGGAGAAACCTGCTTACGCTCTGAACGAATACGTCCGGATCCATTTCCGCGTAAACCAGGACGCGTATATCTACATCTGGGACATCGCACCTGACGGGGTGTGCCTCATCTTTCCCAACACACGTGAAATGGACAACTTCGTGACCGCTGGCGAGCACACCGTTCCCGGCCCGGGGCAGGGCGACTATCTCCGGGTGGTCCCACCCACGGGGACGGAGTACCTCCAGATCGTGGCCACGAAACGCCGCGTGGACGACATCGTCCAGTTCTTCGGAGGCTTCGCTCCCGGCTCCACCTTCGCCTGTTCCCCCGCGGGACGCCAGGCCGTGGAGCAGTTGAACCGCGTCAAAGACATCGTCGAGCGAGTGGTCCCCGAAAAAGAGAGGGCGTTCGACTTCACGTCCTTCGAGGTCGTCTCCGGAGCTCCGCCGCAGTATGGCACGTTGGTGGTCGAGACCACACCTCCGTTCGCTCAACTCTATATCGACAACGTCTTCCGTGGGTGGACTCCGGAAACCTTGACCCTCCCCGCCGGCTGGCACGATGTGCTTATCCGCAAGAGCGGTTATCAGGACTGGAGTCGCAGGATCTACCTCGTCGCCAGCCGTACGAGAAGGCTTCGCATAATTTTGAGTCCGGCGGTGGTGAACCAACCGCCGGTAGCTCGGTTCACCTTCAGTCCCCCCACACCCATCCCTGGCCAATGGGTCCAATTCGATGCCGCCTCTTCTTACGACCCCGACGGCACCATTACAAATTACCAATGGGATCTTGATGGCGACGGCATCATGGACGCCACGGGGCAGACAGTTTTCCATAGCTATCCCACTCCCGGTGCCTACAATGTCCGGTTGGTGGTTACCGACGACCAGGGGGCAAGCGATGACGAGGTGAAGACCGTCACCGTGGGGGCGCCGAACCGACAGCCGGTGGCCCAGTTCATTATTACGCCCACTCCCGCATTGGTTGGCTCACCCGTTACCTTCGACGCGAGCTCTTCCTATGATCCCGACGGTTTTATCACAGACTATCGCTGGGATCTCAACGGCGACGGCGTCGTCGACGCCACCGGCCAGATCACGACCTACACCTACTTCGCCGCCGGACTCTACGAGGTGAGCCTCTACATCACAGACAACATGGGGGCATCGGCACAGAGCACCCAGACTCTGCAGGTCGCTGTGCCCGGGCCCGCCGGGATGCCCTCCATGGACGGAATTCCCGGTGTCTATATCTGGGGCACCGACAGTTGGAACATTACTGTGAACGGTTCGCCTTCTTGGACCTCGCCACACGCCTACAAGATCGAGCTCCGCACCGACGGAACCTTCGTAAACGTCTCTTCGGCTCCGGGTCCCGGCCCAGCACCTCTGGGACTCATCCCCGAGCCGACCGAGGAAGGTTGGAGGGTCGTGTTCGAAGGTCAGGTAACGTCCAACCGTATCACCTATACCTTCGAGATGCGGAACGCCACCACCATTTACTTCGACATCAAGCTCGACATGGACGGAGACGGAACCATGGACGCCTCGCCGGGGTTCGTGCGGCTGCGGACCCTAATGGTGACCCCTCCGAACAATCCCTTCGCGGCAGGGATCCCCGACGGCTACAGCGGCCCCTTCGTCCCCTCCATCAACTTCAAGATCGGAAAGGCCCTGATCTACACCCAAACCGCCCGCTTCATCTTCTGGATGACGACCATCGAAGACCTCGAGGGCGCTAGCATCTAGAACCAGGAAATTTGTGAACGGATAAAAGGGGGCCGTTCGGCCCCCTTTTTGATCACCCGTCATCCATCCGCGTCACGCCCTCGAGCCACAGGAGCCGGGCTTTCCACTCAGGTCCCGGTCCGAAGTGCCCTATGCCCCCGGTCTTCGGAACGACCCGATGACAAGGAACGAGGATCGGGACCGGGTTCGCCCCCACGGCCCCTCCCACCGCTCGGGCTGCGGTGGGTCTGCCGATCCTTTCGGCGAGCTCCCCATAAGTCACCGTCTTCCCATAGGGGATCCGGAGGAGCGCTTGCCACACTCGGAGTTGAAACTCGGTTCCTCGGAGGGCCAACGGGATCCAAAATTTCCGCCGCTTCCCGGCGAAGTACGCGTCCAATTCCCGCGCCACATGACACGCCAGTCCCCGCGGTGAGGAGAGGCGGACATCGGGGAAACACCCGGGAAAGTGGAGCGAGACGATCCCCTCTTGGCTCCACCCCACTAAGAACTCCCCCCAGTTGGTCTCTACGGCGCTATATCGGACATCCATCGTTGTCCCGTCCGATCTTAACCTCCTAAAATGACATCGCCATGCGAATTCTCTCGTTGGACTGGGATATTGAGGGAAGTGGGATCGAGCGTGCTTCTCTACATGACGCCGATTCCCTGGCGAGCTACGAGGCGGTGCTCATCGACCCTTTGGGGATACCCGAACTCTGGCTCCCCCACATTGCCCCGGACAGGGACGGAGTGCGGCGGCTCATCCCGGGCTACGACCGGGGCCTCTCCCGAGCGCTGGAGAACCTCCTCTCCGTTCGGCGGGCGGAGCTCGAAGGACTGCTGAGGACGGGAGGGCTGGCGCTCGTGCGGCTGCGGGCACCAGGTGAATCGGTTGAGATCGCCCCTCCGAATGGGCCCCCCCGGCACATCGACGCATACGCCTTCCTACCCCCCATATCCCTCGTCCGCGAACGCCAGTACCTCGCCTTCCCCCGCGGGTTGAAGTTCCTCTCCCGTGCGGGGAAAGACCTCCAGGGGCTTGACCTCTCCCACCCCCTCGCCGGGTACTTGGCGCAGGTGCGGCGTTACGAGGCGGTGATCGTAAGCCCTATGGGGCTCCCCCTGGAGGAGTTCGGCCGGGTCCTCCTGCGCAACCGAATCGGAGATGTGCTCGCGTGGGAGATCAGGTTCGGGGAGGGCCGCCTCCTTTTCCTCCCGCCTACGAACCTTTCCCCTCGGGCGGAGGCTGAGCTCCTTCTGCCGGGCCTCTTCACCTTGCTCGAGGAAGTTCCTTCCGAGGACATTCGGCCTGCGTGGCTCCCTCGCTATACCCTCCCGCAGGAGGAGGGGCTCCGGCAGGAACTGGACGCGCTTTCCTCCAAGCTGGAGGAACTCGAGCGCCGCCGCGCCGAGCTTTGGGAGCGGTTGCGGGAATTCGAGATAGTGAAGGGCTTGTTACATCCCGCTGGCACGAAGGCACTCCTGCGGGCAGGGATGCGGGCGTTCCAGCTCTTGGGCTTTAGCGCCACGGCGGATGAAGTGGATCCCCAGGCCTTTCGCGTCGAGGCCCCGGAGGGGAATGGCCTCGTGCGGGTGGCTTGGTCACCCGAGGGGCCGGTGTCCCTGGGGCCGTACCGGCCGCTCCTTTTGGCCCTGGACCACCTGCGGTTGGAGATGGGAGAGACACTGCATGGGGTAATGCTCGTCGCCGCCGAGACCTCCAACGATCCAAAACGCCGTGGCCCCCGTTATACCGAGTCCCTGCGGCGGGCCTGCGAGAAGCACGGGATCTCCCTCGTGACAGGGGAGGAACTCTTCGGGGCGGTGCGGGCTGTGCTCGGCGGCGTGGATCCCGTGCCGGTGCGGCGTTCTCTTCTCTCGGCCACAGGCCCCTGGAGATGGACGGATTAGGGTTCGGCCTCCTCCTCGGACTCATCGGCGGTACGGCGAGCGCCCTCTCCGTACGAACCTTCATGCGGCGCCTTCCCTTTGGCCAATACGTCCGCCCCGAGGGCCTTCCCACCCACCACCGGAAGGCCGGTACCCCCACTGCGGGGGGACTCCCCCTTCTTCTGCTCTTCCTCCTCGCCTGGGCCACTGTGCCCCTTTGGCCGGTGGATCTCTCCTGGCGGGGATGGTTCGCCCTCCTCTCCGCCGTGGGGGCCGGGTCCATCGGCCTTTTGGATGACCTCCTCTCGCAGTTTAGGCGCCGTTCCCTCGGCCTTTCCGCGGTCGGGAAGATTGGCCTCCAGACGGCCGTGGCCCTCGGTCTCTTCCTTCTCCTTCGCCTCGAGGGTAGCGCCCTGGAGTTCTCGGTCCCTTTCTCGTCGGTGCGAATCACCCTGCGAACGATCCCCGCGTCCGCCCTCTCCCTCCTGATCCTCCTCGGCTTTTGGGGGACGACCAACGGAGCGAACTTGACCGATGGCTTGGACGGCCTCGCCGCGGGCTGTGGCATCCTCATCCTGTCCGGAGCCTTGACCCTCACGCAAAAATTTCCGGAGCTCTCGACGCTCGCCCTCCTCGGGGCAGGGCTATTCGCCGGGTTCTTATGGTGGAACGCCTATCCGGCGCGGGTCTTCATGGGGGATGTGGGCTCTATGTTTCTCGGGGGGCTCGTGTTCGGAATCTTCACGGCAGCGGGCGGGCTCTTCCTCCTCCCCATCTTCGCCGGGATCTTCGTCATGGAGTCGCTCTCGGTGATCGTCCAGGTCTTCTCGTTTAAGCTCACCGGGATCAGGGTCTTCAAGATGTCGCCCCTGCACCACCACTTGGAGGAGGGAAAAGTGAATTGGCGCTATCGCCTGAATAGCCCCGGCTGGCCCGAGCCGGCGGTAGTCGTCCGGCTCTGGCTCCTCACGTTAGCCTTCGTTGCCCTGGGAGTACTTGCTACAGCCCGCTAAGTTATTTTCGGCCACCTCGAGCAGTTCCCTTTAGGCCTATGGGGATGCCAAGACTTGAGCCACGAAAATCCTCTCCCGATGGGCTCTGCCTGGCCCACCAGGAGCTTTCCCAGGAGCGCCGCGTCAATCACGCTGAAGGAGAGGCTGTTTTCCTGGAGCATGTACCCGTGACCTTCGTCGGGTAAAGCACGTAGATCACGCGCACCCCTTTCCCTTCAATGTCTACAGGATCCGGTCCGATTCCCACTGTCTCACCCAGGGGGTCATCGGCTACCTGGCCGATGATGGGGGCCGGACAATTCTGTCGGCGTACATAAGAAGAGATCTTCCAAAAAGAATTCCCGATCTCCAGGGTCTTGGGGATCTCCGGCCTTGGCAGCAAGGAGCGGACGCATCGACGTCCGATAGGGCGGAACGTTCTCGAGGATGGTGGTCAAGTCGGAAGGTCCCACGACATCTACCCTGCAAGCGAGGACCTCTAGCTTCCGCCCATGATAGCCACCTTAGCTGGATCGGCGATCCCCTGCTTTATGACCAACTCCCCGCGTCGATGAGATCACCGTGCATCTCCCCGACCCACTCCCGGTTCCCGGAATTCACCACGTCTCCCGAGCCGGAAAAGTCATGGAAGTTCACCCGCAGGACTACGTATGCCTGGTTGGCCAGCCACTGGTGCCATGGGTTGAACCACCATCGATCCCGCCACCACGGCCCACTATGCACGAAAAGTACCATGCGTGAAGAGTTTGTGAGTTTACCTCCCCCGTCCTCCCACGGGGATGGGAGGAGTGACCTACGGGGTTGAGCCCATCCTGCGTTCGGACCTCGACCGGGTACATCCGCGCCGGGGTGGAACTTCTTCTAGCTCGGGGAGTCGGAGAAGGAGAATTCCGCGATCTTCCCATTGCGATGGTAGAGGGAGTAGGCCGTGGGGCCGTTGTCCCATATGTAGGCGACGAGCCACCTTTTGTCGTCTAGGCACTGGAAGAGAAGCTCGGGCTCGTCGTCCACCGATCTCCCAAGGTAAGCGAGATCTCCGGCGATTTCGTCGTTTATTAGTCCCAGTGGCGGTGGTCGTATCGAACGCCACCGTGTAGGGCTCCCTGGTCGCGGGATGCGGCAAGTACTTCTTGGACGTCGCAGTCGGGATCGCGGGCGAGCTCATGGAGCTTCCCACTTCGGAGGTTCATGGCCACTAAGAAGGCGGTGTCCCGGCCGCGGCCGCCCCGAGATAAAGGGTCTTGCCGGAGGAGCTGAAGCCCAGAGGGCCAACGGTGAGCATGCCCTCAGGGGGATAGTGGTGAGCCCAGCTCATCCTTCCTCCCAGCGCTCCAGGAGCTCTATCCTCCCATCGGGGAGGAACTTGACAGCGACGCTGGGGCTAAGTTCTCATCGGCCACGAAATCGAAGAACTCCTGCCGTTTCGAAGCACGATCTCCCGCTCTCCAGATCCAAAAGGAGGAGATCGTGGAAGAGGAGATCGCGGTCGTCGAGCCCCACGAGGCTTCCCCCGAACAGCGAGGACTCATGTGTATGACCCTGGCCTGTACGCCTTCCGTGGGAGGCGAGAGCCTGCGTTTCGCCGCTCCCACCTCCACCCGGTAAAGGCACCGGTTTTGTCCCCGACTTTATCCCGGAGATTAGAGGATGTGGTTGGAAGTGTGCTCCAGCAGTAGAAGAAGATCCTACGCGCCCTTCCCCGGGCGAGGACCCGGGCCCTGTTAGGCCCGTCCGCTGGGGCGACCCACGTGTTCCTCACACCTTCCCACGGGCTAGAAAAGAGACCCAGCCGCCGTCGGGCTGAACCAGTCGAGGGACTTCTCCGGATCTTCGAATAAAACCCTGCTTGGAATAAGGGGAACCCCCACCATTTGCGCCTCACCGCCTCTTTTCGCTCACCTCTTGGAGAAAAGCGCGGACCGCTTCCTCGATCTCCTCAGGGGAAAGGACGGCGATCTCCCGAAGAGATCTCCCCACCTCCAAGCATAGGATGAGCCGATATCCCAGGAAGTAGCCGGTATACTTAATCCCCCGGAAGTCGAGCCAGGAACCGAAGAACTCCCGCACATCGTCATCCTGCAAGCGGGCGAGGTATGCCCGGGCAATCCCCGGGAGCAGCTTCAGACAGCGTTCGACCCAATCGCCGGCCGTGGCCTGATGAAAGCTATCGCGGCCGAGGACGAGATGTTCTAGGCGCTGGGCGAAGCCCTCAGTATAGAGGAGACCGGCGGGCTTTCCCTCCAAGGGCTCGATGTCCTCCCCTCGCCAGAATCCATGAATTATGTGCCCGAGCTCGTGGGCGACAAGGCCCTCCAGCCTCCCCGGGACGTGCCAGCCGAGCTCGGCGATCGCCTCGAGGCCGAAGAGGCACGCGGGCCTCCCCGCATAGGTCGTGGCCCAGCCAGCGCCACAGCCGATTCCCACGTGGACCACAGCGAGCACCTCCCCGTGAAACCCGAGTACTTCCTCAGCCCGGTTCATCATCCGCTCCCAAATCGCCGGGAGCTTGCGCCGCGTGGCCTCAATTGCGGGAAGGAACTGGAGAAGCCCCGGGAGCACTCGTTCGCGCGCGATTTCCCTCCAGTCCCGCCCCAACGTGGCGTAGTCCTCCGTCTGCTTGCGGTAGAGCTCGGGATACCGTTCACGGTGGAACCCTTCCCACAGGTCGGCCAATTCCCCCGAGTCGGCAGGGGTCTTAACGCGCAGAAGCTCGAGAAAGTCCCGGGCGGCATCGATCAGGACGGCCACTCACGCGAGGTCTCCCTCCAGGGCATAGGCAGCCCGCAGGAGTTTCATTTCCTCGAGCCGAGGCGCGATGAGTTGGAGGCCGAAGGGAAGTCCCTGGACTTTTCCCCCGGGGATGGAAATCGCCGGCACCCCCGCCAACGAGGAAGGCAGGGTAAAGATATCGGAGAGGTACATGGCGATGGGATCCGCTTTCTCCCCTAACTTGAACGCCGGGGTAGGAGAGGTGGGACCGAAGACGATGTCGACCTCCTGAAAGGCCTCCGCGAACTCGTGGGCGATTAAGGTCCGCACCCGTTGGGCCTTGCCGTAGTAGCGGTCATAGTAGCCAGCGGAGAGGGCGAAGGTCCCGAGCATGATGCGCCTTTTCACCTCCCGTCCAAACCCCAAAGTCCTGGAGGCGGCGATCATCGCCCGCACGTCCTCGGCCGGAACAGAGACGGTGTAGCGCACTCCATCGAAGCGTGCGAGGTTCGCTGAGGCCTCGGCGGAGGAGATGAGATAATAGGCCGGCAGAGCAAATTCGGTGAGGGGGAGCGAAATCTCCACCACTTCTCCCCCGAGTTCTTCGATGACGGAGGCCCAGCGATCGATGAGCGCCAATGCCTTCGTGCCCAATTCCCGCGGGGCGTACTCTTTGGGGAGGCCGAACTTCCAACCTTCGATTCCTCCCTCGAGCTCCGTCACGTAGTCCTGGGGCACCACTGGGAGGGAGGTAGAGTCACGGGGATCGTGGCCAGCGATGACGGAAAGAATCAGAGCACAGTCGCGCACTGAGCGAGTTATGGGACCTATCTGGTCTAAGGAGGAGGCGAAGGCCACGAGGCCCCAGCGCGGGACCAGACCGTAAGTGGGCTTGAGGCCAACCACGCCGCACAATGCCGCTGGCTGCCTCACTGAACCCCCAGTGTCCGACCCCAGTGCCGCCAAAGCCTCCCCCGCGGCCACGGCCGCCGCGCTCCCACCCGACGATCCCCCGGGTACACGCTCGGGGTCGTTGGGGTTTCGCGTTGGCCCGAAGGCTGAGTGCTCGGTAGACGAACCCATGGCGAACTCATCGAGGTTCGTCTTTCCCTGAACCTGAGCCCCCGCCGCCCTGAGGCGTTCCACCGCCGTGGCATCGAAGACCGGCCGGAAGCTCTTGAGGAACCTCGAGCCACAGGTGGTGGGAAAGTCCACAGTGGAAATGTTGTCCTTGACCGCGATGGGGACGCCCCGTAACGTCCTCCCGGCTAGCTTAACGCCTCTGCGCTTGAGATCCTCCGGAGCGGCCAGAGAGAGGAAAGCCCTTACCGTGGGCTCGACTTCGCCGATGCACTCCCAGAGCCCGTCAATAATTTCTCCCAGGGCAGTCTTGCCCTGGGAGAGAGCCTCCAATACCCCTATTAAATCCATGTATCTGCCGGGGGTGGGATTCGAACCCACACGGGGTCTAAGCCCCACTGGATCCTGAGTCCAGCGCGTCTGCCAATTCCGCCACCCCGGCCAGAAGCACTTTGATTCTATAAACCCCCCTCCCCCCACGCAAGGTACAGAAGAGGCCACCAGGTTTGACTATATCCGCTCTCCACGTTAGACTGCCTGCGGGTGAGGGGGGATGATTGAGCTAAAAGATTTCCGTGTCTTCGCCGATCTCAAGAAGGACGATTTGGAGAAGCTCGCCTCTATGATCCGCCGCATCGATTACGGGGCTGACGAGCTCATCTTCATGGAGGGAGCCCCAGCCTTCGGTTTTTACCTGGTCTTCTCCGGAGCGGTTAAGGTCGTGAAGCGCTCCGCCAAGGGAAAATCTCAGATCTTGAAGATCGTCGGCCCCGGAGGAATGCTTGGGGAGACGACTTTGTTTGACAAGACCGTCCATAATGCCTATGCCAAGACCCTCGTTCCCTCCAAGGTCGGCTTCATCGAACGTGGAGATTTCTTTTACTTCCTGGAACGCCACCCCAAGGTGATCTTCCGTTTCTTCGAGCGGCTCTCCCTGGAACTCAAGGCCTTCCAAAACAAGCTCGCCGAGCGCTCTTATGCCTCGAGCAAGGAGAGGCTCGCGCGCCTTATTCTCGCCTTGGGAAAGCTCGGGATAGAGCTTTCCCGGGGGGAGCTTGCCGAAATGGCAGGAGTTTCATCCAAGACGGCGATCCGCACCCTAGGGGAACTTGAGTCCCGTGGCATTATCTCGCTTGAGAACCGCAAGATCAAAATTCTCAAGGAGGATTACCTCAAGCGCCTGGTGGAGCCTTTTTCCTTGCCTGTGGACAGTTCGACCATCATCTGAGGTGATCGACAAAGTTCTCCACCTCGGGGTGATCGGTGTCCTTGTCTACGGTGTATGTACCCTCCAAATTGTCTCCGGTGATGTCACTGAGTCAGAGAAGGCGGTTAGGGATTGCTCTGCTTTTTTACGCCCTCTTCACGGGCCTCTTCTACCTTCTGCCCATCCCCCCAAGCCCGGGAGCGATCATCGTGGGTTACGCCCTAGTCACTGCCGTTCTCGCAGGATGTGGATGGCTTTGGGGTGGCCTTGGAGCAGGGCTGGCCGTGGCCACTTCTACTCCCCTCTTGGGGGGATCAGGTCCAGGACTTCCCACGGTGGCCGGCCTCCTCTACTTAGGGGTAGTCCCCTTGATCGGAGGGAGTTTACAAATGCTGCGTCGGTTCACCTGGAAAGATGCGAACAAGGCTAAAAACGGGAACAAGTTAGATCTCGTTTGTAACGAAGTCCTCTTCGAAGATAGCCCCAACATTGTCCATCTAATCGACAATGAGGGGAACGTCATTCGCCGCAATCGGGCTTCGAAGACGATCCTCGGATGGCCCGGGAGGAACACTCTACACTTATCCGAGTATGTACATCCTGAAGACATCTCCGAATTTCGAGGAGAATTGCGCAAACTCTTCGACGTTGGTCGCCTGCAAGGCAAGAAACTCCGTTTCATCACTGAGGGCCATCGCAGTGTCTCGGTGGAAGTCCACGCCCGCCGCCTGGATGGTAAGAGGGCCGTGCTCGAGGCCGTTGACCTTTCGGAGGTAGAAGAGCTCAAGAGGGAGCTCGCTGAAGAACGCCCCCGCTACCGATACCTCATCGAAGCCGCCATCGATACTATGGAGACGGGTGTCGTATTGATCGACAATTCAGGAAAGGTCATTTGGGCAAACAGGGCCATCGAGAGATTTTTCGGGGTTCCCCGGGATAACTGCATTGGTTCTCTCGCCACTAAACTCCTGGAAAAGATACGATTCCGCTTGGAGGATCCGGAAGAATTTGTGCGGACCGTGCGACAGGCTTACCAGGAAGACCTCCCCGTAGAAAACATCACCTGCAAAATCCGCCCTGGCTTGCGGCGAGAAGAGAAGGTACTCCAGTATTCTTCCTATCCTGTGAAAAAAGAAGAAAAACGAGTGGGCCGGATCGACTACTACGTGGACGTAACACAACTGAAGCGCCTGCAGGCGGAACTTCTCAAGAAGACACAAGACCTCGAAGAGATGAACCGGAACCTCAGAGAATATGACTGGGCCGTGGCTCACGACCTGAAAGCCCCTGCGCGCACCATCGTGGCCTTTGCGGACCAGATCCTGAAGAACAATCCCGACGGTGCCTTACCCCCACGGATCCGTCAAGATCTCGAACTCATCCGCGAGGTTGGGGAGAACATGATCGCCCTCATCCGGGACCTCCTCCACTTCTCTACCATAAAAGTGGAACCATCCTCCTTCGAGCGGTTGAACTTACGGAAGCTGGTGGAAGGAGTGTGTCGCGACCTCTCCGCCATCCTCGAGGGAGTGGAGGTCGTTGTGGACCCGAACCTGCCGGAGGTGATGGGCATAGAGACGCGAATCAAAGAGGTCTACCGGAATCTCATCCAAAACGCAGTGAAGTTCAATGACAAGCCTGCCCCCAGGATCGAGATCGGCTGTGAGCGGAAACAGGGGAACCTCTATGTCCTATATGTACGCGATAATGGCATGGGCATAAGGGAGGAGTTCCAAGACACTATTTTCCGCATCTTCAACAAGTTGAACCCCGAGAGCGAGGGAACCGGGGCCGGACTTGCAATCTGCCGGCGGATCGTGGAAGAACACGGGGGGAGGATCTGGGTCAAATCCAAGGAGGGCGAGGGGAGCACCTTCTACTTTACCCTGCCCAAGGCACACACAAGGAAGGTGGAGGAGCAATATGTCCACTGAGAAGAAGTTGGTGGTCCTGGTGGTGGAGGACAGCAAGTACGATTACGTCCTCGTCGAACGTTCCATCAAGGCTTTGGAAGAGAAGGGGATAAAGTGCGAGCTCCATTGGGTTCAGACCGGCGAAGCCGCCCTGGAGTTCCTTTACCGTAAAGGGCAGTTTACCGATGCACCCCGGCCGAACTTGATCCTTCTGGACCTCCGGCTCCCGGGGAAGGACGGCCTCGAAGTCCTCAAAGAGATCAAAGAGGACGAAAAACTCCGTAAGATCCCCGTGGTGGTGCTCACTATCTCAGAGTCGGAGGAAGACATGGTGCGGGCTTATGACTCCGGGGCCTCGGCATACCTTCAGAAACCCACCCGCACAGAAGACTTCGAGAAGCTCCTGAACACTGTCTGGGAATATTGGAAAGTGGTGAAGCTTCCGGAGTGAGTGAGGCCATCCGTCACCCGGAAGGGTGTCGGAGGTCCCCTCCCAAGGTCTCTTATTTCCTAAGACCTTCACCTGCAATCGGTGTAACCCTAATGTGACGTCGTAGAGATAAGAGATATTCGCGTGCCCGAGGCTGGGTGCCGGCCGTGGCGGGTTGCCTGCCCGCCAGGGGTCGGGGGGCAGAAAAGATGCCCTGACCGCCTCCTCCCCCCGACCCCAAGGCAGCCGTTCGAATCGGCAGGGCACGCGGGAACTTTTTGAGCTCGGCCGGGGGGAGAGAAATTTTCTCTCCCCCCGGCCCTTGTTTTTTCAGGGCCTTCTAAGCTATGATCCTGTGGCAACTTACACGCAGAGGGGGGAGTGCATATGCGTAAGTTGGTCTTCGGTTTACTGTTGGTCTCCCTGTTCCTCTCGCTTCCCGTTTTTGCCGGTCGAGTAGCCCTCATCCTCGACGTCGGTGGACGCGGCGACCTCTCCTTCAACGACATGGGCTTCAAGGGGACCGAGGAAGCCATGGCCGATTTCGGCTGGGAGATGACGGTGATTCAATCGGCCACCGCCGCTGATTACCTCCCCAACATCCGTAACGCCGCTCGCACCCGGGCCTTCGACCTCATCATCTGTGTCGGGTTCCTCTTGGCCGACGCTCTGAACCAGGTGGCTCCCGAGTTCCCCAACCAGAAGTTCGCCATTATCGACGCTGTGGTGAACCAACCCAATGTCCTCTCCATCATCTTTGAGGAACAGGAGGGTTCGGCATTAGTGGGGGCCCTAGCGGGGATGCTCGCCGCCTACTATGGCTACCCATACGTGGGGGTCGTGCTGGGGATCGAGATCCCAGTCCTCTACCACTTCGAGGGCGGCTACCGTTTCGGGATCGATTGGGGCCTGAAGAAGTACGCCGAAGTGACCGGCGAGAAACCCGACGTGGGGCTACTCTGGGTCTACACCGGCACCTTCTCCGACATCGCGAAAGGGAAGGCCGCGGCTGAGGCCCAGCTTGAACAGGGGGCGGTGGCGGTTTACAACGTGGCTGGCCCCCTGGGGATCGGCATCCTCGAGGCCGTCACTGAGAAACTTGAAGAGCTCGGCCGTGAGGCCGGCCCACCCTTCATGATCGGCGTCGACGCTAACCAGGATTGGATGGGAGATGGCAATAAAGTCATCGCTTCGATGATGAAGCGCGTGGACGTAGGTTGCTATACCGCCATCAAGATGGTCCACGAGGGGACGTTCAAGGGCGGCCTCCTCAGCATGGGCCTCGCGAACAAGGGCGTCGGGATTTCACGGTTCATGGATCTCCTGGAGTTCATCGACTTCGGCGTGGCTGCCGGCGCCATCAGCGCTGAGAAGAGGCCCGAGATCGCCGCGAACTGGGCTGCCATCCGTGCCGCGCTCCCCACGTGGATTTGGAAGGCGGTCGACGAGCTCGAGGAGAAAATCCTCTCCGGCGAGATCGTGGTGCCGAAGCCCGAGACCAGAGAAGAGATGCTCAAGGTGCGCGAGCTCTATCCTTTGGTGCGGGGAGGTTGAGAAGACGGAAGGGAGCTCCCGAGGGGAGGGGCTGTAGCCCCTCCCTTTTTTCGCTAATATTCTCTGATGTCGGAGTCTCTCCTTAGAGCTGAAAAGATCGTCAAAATCTATCCCGATGGAACCGTCGCCCTGAAAGGGGTGGATCTCGAAATCCGTCCCGGCGAGATCCAGGGGCTCCTGGGCGAGAATGGAGCGGGAAAGACCACCCTCACCAAGATCATCTCCGGGCTCCTCTCCCCCACAACCGGGCGCATACTCCTCGGGGGCAAGTCCATCCGGCTCCACTCCCCCAAGGACGCCCTGAACCGGGGTATCGGCATGGTCCACCAGCACTTTGCCCTGGTGGGCAACTTCACCGCCCTGGAGAACATCGCCCTGGGAACGGGACGTCCCACGAACCAGATTCTCCAGGGCTCCATCGAAGAGCTCATGGAACGGACGGGCCTGAGGGTTCCCCTGAAAGTCCCCGTGGAGAATCTGGCCGTGGGTGAGCGCCAACGTGTTGAGATCCTGAAGGTCCTCTCCCGCGCGGTGAGGATCCTCATCTTGGACGAGCCCACTTCCGTCCTCACCCCTGTGGAGACGGACGAACTGTTCAAGTTCCTGTGGCGCCTCAAGGAGGAGGGGGTGGGGATCGTTTTTATCACTCACAAACTCCGGGAGGTCCTGGAGATAACGGATCGGGTCACTGTGCTCCGCCGCGGAGAAGTGGTGGGAGAGGTGGAAACCCGTGGGACGAGTGCGGAGGAACTCGCACGGATGATGGTGGGGGCGGAGTTCCGGGCCCGGGGGCGGCGTCCCGTGGAGCTCCTGACGGAGATCCCGGTGGAGGAGCGCCGCGGGGAGGCGAACCACGGGCGCGAACCCGCGTTGGTGGTGGAGGACCTCCACGTCCCCGCCGATAGCGGCGGGGAGGCAGTGAAGGGGATCTCCTTTGAGCTCTACCCCGGCGAGATACTCGGAATCGCGGGCGTGGAGGGGAACGGCCAGACGGAGCTCGTGGAAGCGATCTGCGGCCTGCGGGAAGGCAGGGGTTCGGTACGGCTGCGGGGCCGTGAGGTCCTTGGTCTCCCCCCGCTCGAGCTCTACAAATTGGGGCTCGCCCATATCCCTGAGGACCGCTGGAAGTACGGGCTGATCCTGTCATTTACCGTGGCGGAGAACACGATCTTGGGGAGACAGCGGTCGTCCCAGTTCCTGGGGCTCCTCTCGATCCTCAAGCGGGGCGCAATCTTCACATACGCCCGGGAGCTCATCCGGCGCTTCTCCATCCAGGCCCCGAGACTCGAGGCCCCCGCTAAGTCCCTCTCGGGCGGAAACCAGCAGAAGCTCATCGTGGGGCGGGAGCTCGCCAAGGAACCCGAGGTGGTGATCGCAGCCCAGCCCTCCCGGGGGCTCGACATCGGGGCCGCCGAGTACATCCGCGACATCCTCCTCGAAATGCGCGCCCAGGGGAAGGCGATCTTGCTCGTCTCCGCCGATCTGGACGAGGTCCTGGAGCTCTCGGACCGGGTGGCGTTTATGTACGAAGGGACCTTCACCGCGGTCACGACACCCGCCGAGGTGGATCGTGAGAAGGCCGGGCTTTACATGGGAGGAATGAGCAGATGAAAGGGCTCTATGGTACGCTCCGCGCGGTGGCCGAATCCGTCCTCGCCGCGTTCATCGGCTTCGTGGTGGCCGGGGCCATCCTCAAGGCCTGGGGGTACTCCCCGATCTCGGCCTATGTCGCCCTCTTCGAGGCAAGCTTCAAGGACCTGTACGGGTTCGCCGGGGCGCTGGCCAACGCCACCCCCCTGATCCTTACCGCCCTCACCTTCGCCGTGGCGGCCCGGGCCGGATTGTTCAACATCGGGGCCGAGGGCCAGATGTACCTGGGGGCCCTAGCGGCGGTGTCGGCGAGCCTCTTCCGGCTCCCGCCAGTGCTTCACCTATTGGTGGCGATCACTTTCGCCGCCGCCGCGGGGATCCTTTGGTCGCTCGTCCCCTCGGTGCTCCGGGCAACTCGGGGCGTCTCCGAAGTGATCTCCACGATTATGTTCAACTGGATCAGCCGGTACCTCGCCTTCTGGTTTGTGGCCAACGTGCTCGTGGACCCCCACCGTGCGGAGAAGACGATCACCGCGCTCCCCACTTCACGTTTCCCCACCCTGATCCCGGGCACCGACCTTAGTTACGCCATCTTCCTCGCCGTGGCCGTCGCGTTCGTGGTCTACTTTCTCCTCTGGCACACGGTGACTGGATACGAGATGCGGGCCGCCGGCGCCAACCCTGACGCTGCCCGCTACGGGGGCGTCCGGAGCGCCAGGGTGATCGTATTGGTGTTCCTGCTCGGAGGGATCACCGCGGGCCTCGCCGGGGCGACACAGTCCCTGGGCCGCCCCCCTACCTACGCCGTCTACTCCGGCCTCCCCCAAATCTCGAACCTGGGGTTCGACGGGATCGGGGTCGCCATGATCGGCCGGAATCATCCCCTAGGGATCATCGCTGCGGCCATCTTCTACGGAGGGCTCCAGTCAGGAGCGCGGGTGATGCAGCTTTTCGCGGGGATCCCCCTGGAGATGGTGCGGGTGGTGCAGGGGGTGATCGTCCTGGCGCTCGCGTTGCCGGAGCTCCTACGGATCTTTCGGATCTTGTGGCGCCGCAAGGTGAAGATCGGGGGAGAGAGATGAGCCTCGGTTACTTCTGGAGCATCCTGTTCTTATCGCTTCATGCCATGGTCCCCATCACCCTCACCGCCGCTGGGGAGGTGGTGGGGGAGCGGGCCGGGCTCTTCAACATCGGGCTCGAGGGGATCCTATTGCTTTCCGCCTTCACCGGGGCGCTGGGGGCCGAGGCCGGGGGATGGATGCTGGGACTCCTGGTGGGGCTGGGGACGGGGGCGGTGGTGGGGCTCTTCTTCGGGCTCATCAACGCCTATTGGAAAGGGGACCAGCTCATCACCGGTGTGGGAATAAATCTCTTCGCGTTGGGATTCGTGGCCTTCGGTCTCCAGGCCCTGGGGACCCCGGGATTCCACGGCGTTCCCCGCGCGGTCCAGGTCCCGAACATCCCCACCCCGGTGGGAGGCCTGAGCCCCATCGTCTTCCTGGCGCTGATAATGCCATTCGTCATCCACTGGTTCCTTAGCCGTACTCGGGCGGGGCTCTGGGTGCGGGCAGTGGGAGAGAACCCCGAGGCGGCGGACGTGGCCGGGGTCCCGGTGGAACTTGTGCGGCTCCTGGCCACCACCTTCGGCGCTGCGCTGGCCGGCCTCGCGGGGGCGTATATGTCCATCTCTTGGATGGGGTCCGTCACCAAGGAGATGGCCGCGGGACGCGGCTTCATCGCCCTGGCCACCGTGGTGTTCTCGGGGCTCAGGCCCATCCTCACCCTGGTCGGAGGTTTCATCTTCGGCTTCTTCGACTCGCTCGCCACCTGGATCGCCAACATCCCCGGGGTGAAGGAGGCGGTCCCGTGGCAGTTCGTCTCCATGATCCCTTACATCGTCACCCTGCTCGTGGTGACGGGGGTGATCGGCCGGGTCCGCTTTCCCAAGGCCCTGGGTGTTCCCTACCGCCGAGAGTGAGTCCCGGCCCGGGGAGGCGGATCCGCGGCAGGAACTTCGCCCCATGCGTCATGCGTCCGCGGAAGATGGTGGTGATCGCACCATGTCTCCTTTCGCCCTATACCGTCTACCGGGGGGCGGTGGAGGAGGACCTCACTGCGGCGGCCGCAGTCAGGAAATTTCTTGGCCACAACGTGGATATCGCGGTACTCTCCTATCCTTGCCCGGAGCTCACCCTCGTCGGCTTCCCTCGCCCCCCGGCACCACGGGAGGTCTACGAGCGGCTCGGCATGCGGACGATGGCGGAGCGGGTGGCCGCGTTCGTCGCCCGGGTGGTCGACGAGGAGGAGTCCCATCACGTCGTCCTCGTCGGCGTGAGAGGATCGCCCACTTGTGCTGCGGCGACGACCACGTCGGGCAACCCGAATTCTTACCCCTATGGACTGCTGGAGCGGTTTCGCTCCCTCCCGAGGGAAGAGCGCCTGCGGGTCGCGGAGGAGCTCGCCGCCTCCTTCGAGCCTCTGACACGCCCCGGGATCCTGTTCGAGCTCCTCCATGAGCGGGTGGCCGGGACCTACCTTGAGTTCGACAAGGGCCGGATTGCTGAAAGCATCGCCTCCCTGGAGGCAGCGCTCCGCTGAGAAGACAGCATCTTGCCTTCTCCGCGGAAAAGAGGATGTGCCGTATAATCTCTAGTGCCAAAATTTCAAGGAGGTGGTAGTGTGCGTAAGTTCTTCCTTCTAATTCTCATTGGATTGGTGGGGCTGGTAAGCTTGGCCCAGGAAATCGGTACACGCGATAACCCCATTATCTGGGTCTTCCCACCCTCCACGCACCCGGCGCTCATCGAGGAGATCGCCAAAAAGATCGCCGCCGACATCGGCCAGATGACCGGCCTCTTTATCGTCCCCAAAGTAATGCCTGACTATGCCGCGCTGATCGAGGCCTTCAAGGCCGCGGAGGGCAACGTCATGGGTGTCCCCACCACAGACCAGTACGCCCGCATCTCAGTGGAGACCAACTTCGAGACCACTCCTCGCCTCGCGGCCGTCCGCTACGGCTATCCTTACTACTTCGCCTCCATCTACGCCCCCCGCGAGAAGGGCTTCAAGTCGGTGGAGGACCTCCAGGGAACAGTGTGGATTTATAACGACGAAGGCTCCACTTCCGGATACAAGCTCCCCAAGATGTTCTTCGACAAAAACGAGATCACCTTCAAGGGAGTGGTGAAGTCCGGCGGCCACACCAACTCCATGGTGGCGTTGCTGGAGGGACAAGGTGATTTCTGTACCGGTTACGGTTCCCCGCCCCTGCCGCCCAAGGACTGTGATGGAGCCGTGTTGTACCTCTTCCAGTCTTGCCTCGAAGCGGGCGAAGATGAGAGCAAATGCTACGCGTTCGCCAAGGATGCCCTCAAGGCCTGTGATACCCGTTGGGAGTATGGCAACTACCCTGAGCTCTGGCTGTGGAATCCGTGGAAGAACGAGCTCATGCCCGAACAGTACCGCGGCAAGTGTGTAGACCTCCGCCGCGCCGCGGCAAAGATCGGCGCCTACGGTGACATCTGGGACATCGTCCAGAAGATCGGCGTAGTCCTTACTGTCGGCCCTATGCCCAACGACTGCATCGCCTTCTCCCCCGGCTTCCCCGAGGAGGTCCAGGACAAGATCGTGGAGGCCATCAAGCAACACATCGCCTCCCCCGAAGGCCAGAAGCTCTGGACCGATCCGAACTTCTACGAGTGGACGGCGGTGGAAGAAATCGACGACACCTACTATTGCAATTACCGCGAGCTCGTGGGGCTTCCCAACCCGCCATGGTGCGAGGGCAAGTGAGCAGCTAGGTCGAAGGACTTCGTCGGACGGGACGGGGGAGAAAAAACCTCCCCCGTCTTTTATTATTGGCGTACCATGGCTGAGCCCTACTTAGTTGTGGAACACCTCACCAAGGTCTACGAGCGGGGTCACGTGGTCGCCCTGAAGGACCTCTCCTTCGAGGTGCAGAAGGGCGAATTCTTGGTGATCATCGGCCTCTCGGGCTCCGGAAAATCGACGCTCCTGCGCTGTATCAACCGGCTCATCGAGCCTACCAAGGGCCGGATCTTCATCGACGGCGTAGAAATCACGAAGCTCTCTCCGCGCCAAATGAGAAAATTTCGGCGCAAGATCGGGATGATCTTCCAGCACTTCAACCTGATCAAGCGTGCCACGGTGATGACAAATGTCCTCACCGGCCGCTTAGGTTACATCCCTACGTGGAAAACCCTCTTCGGCATCTTCCCCCGGAACGATCGAGAACTCGCCCTACGGAATTTGGAGCGGGTGGGGCTCCTCGAGAAGGCCTACGTCAGGGCGGACGAGCTCTCCGGCGGGCAGCAACAGCGCGTGGGGATCGCCCGGGCCCTCATGCAGCAGCCGGAACTGCTCCTCGCCGATGAGCCGGTCTCGGCACTCGATCCCGCCACTTCGCACTCGGTGATGCAGTACATCGAGCAGATGAACCAGGAGGACGGGGTCACCGTCCTCGCCAGCCTCCACTTCCTCTCCCTCGCTCGCCGCTACGGCACGCGCATCATCGCCCTAAAAGACGGGGAGCTGGTGTTCGACGGCGCGCCCGAGGAGATCGACGACCAAAAGTTTAAGGAGATCTACGGCGAAGAGGCCGAGGAAGTGGAAATCCGCTGAGGAGACGCCCGCGATGAACGAGTCGCCCCCGAAAAAGAACCACAGGGCCACGCGGATCCGCCGGCGCCTACTGGCCCTCTTTATCGATTGGCTCACCTGGGGCTACGTGGCCTATGGCGTCATGTACTTCCTCAACGACTACTGGTGGCGCATTCCCCTCGAGCGCTTCTACACCACCTTGACGCTCCCCCCGTGGGGGTGGCCCGCGGCGGTCCTCGGAACCCTTGCCATGGCCATGATCTGTCAGGTCACCGGTTACAGCCTCGGGGAGCGCGCCCTAAAGCTCGAGATGAAAGAGGAACGGCCCCTTAACAAGGAGGAACTCCTCATGGGCCGTGCCATGGGGAAGCCCTTCTGGAGGACCCAGTGGGGCGTGATGGCGGTCTTCCTCCTCGCCCTCACAGTGGCCCTGGGGTGGCACATCGTGAAGATCGACATCGAGGCATTGCTCCGTCCGAGCCGGCGCGCCCGGGAGATGTTGGGGGAGATCTTCCCCCCGGACTTCCGGTATTTCTTCGCTTCCGACCCGGCATTCGAGCTTCGGGGCCTCCCTTACTCGATCCTTGATTTGATGATGGTGACGATCTTCATGGCACTCCTCGCCACGGTACTCGGGGCCGCGGTGGCCTTGCCCCTCTCCTTTTTCGGCGCGCGGAACATCATGGGATTCAGCCCTGCGGGTTGGTTCGTGTATGGGATAGTGCGTGGCTTCTTCAACGTGTTCCGTTCCATCGAGACGATGCTCTGGGCTGTGGTCTTCGCCATCTGGATTCGGTGGGGCTCCCCCCTCGCGGGGATCATGGCCCTCACCATTCACACCGTCGCCGCATTGGGAAAGCTCTATTCCGAGCAAGTGGAGGGGATCGACCCCGGGCCGGTGGAGGCGGTGGTGGCCGCGGGGGGTGACCGCCTCGAGGTCATCCGCTACGCCGTCCTCCCTCAGGTGGTGCCCTCGTTCTGGGCCTTCACCCTCTACCGGTGGGACATCAACGTGCGCATGTCCACAGTGATCGCCTTGGTGGGTGGTGGCGGAATCGGGGACATGCTCTTCTACTACAAGAACGAAGGCCAATGGGCCCTGTTGGGAGCGGTGGTAGCGACCATCGTCGCTGTGGTGTGGGCCATGGATTACCTCTCCGGTAGGCTCCGGGAAAGGATCACCTGATGCCGCCGAAATATCCCGAGACCTATCTCCGGGAGAAGCCGAGCTGGATGGCCTGGGAGAGAATCGCTGACTTTCTCTACTTCGGCTTCAAGACGCTCGGCAAACGCCTTTCCATCGCCCTCCTCGACGTGGGCGGGATAGCCATCCTATGGATCCTGACAAGTTACGTGATCATCCGCCTCTCCACTGGCGAAATAGGCTATGCGCTCGTCCCCTGGTGGACCTTCGGCATCGGGGTGGTGGAGATCGCGGCACTATGGGAGTCCTTCGGGAGGTCCTTCGGCCATCGCGTGGCGAGGCTCGAGCTCCGCCGGGGCGACGGGGGAGATCCCGCGCTACACCAGAGGTTCGTACACTGGCTTCTCTGGCACGTGAGCGTCCTCCCTCTCGTGGGTCTCCTCCCCACTCCACCCCTGCACGAGCGGGCCTCCGGCCTGGCCCTGCGGCCCTTCACCATGGAGGGGAGGACCCCAAAACCCTGGTGGCGGACGAGCACCGGGCTGTATGTCGCGTGGCTTCTAGGGATATCCGTGGTGGCCGCGGTCTCGGTGACCATCTCCTGGGAGGACTTGGTGCGCCTCTTCACCAACGCGGGGTCCACCGCGAAGTTCTGGAGGTCCTTCTTCTCACCCGATACTTCCATCATCGTGAAGACGGTGCGGGCCTTGGTGGTTACCGTATTCATGGCCATGACGGCCACCGCGTTCGCTGTCATGGTGGCGGTGCCTCTCTCCTTCTTCGCGGCGCGGAACCTCATGCGGGGGCTGATCGGGCGGAGCATCTACACTGTGATCCGTGTGGCGATGAGCATTATCCGTTCCATCGAGCCCGTGGTGTGGGCCATTTTCTTCCTCGTGTGGGTGCGGGTTGAGCTCGCCCCGTTCGCGGGGGTGTTGGCGCTGTTCGTGCACTCCGTCTCCGACCTCACCAAGCTTTACGCCGAGAGACTCGAGTCCATCGACCCCGGCCTCATAGAGGCCATCGCCGCCACCGGGGCCAACCGCCTCCAGGTCCTCCGCTATGCCGTGATTCCCCAGATCGTGAACCCCTACATCTCCTTCACCCTTTACCGTTGGGACATCAACATCCGCATGGCGACCGTGGTGGGCGTCGTCGGCGGCGGGGGCATCGGTCAGGACCTCTTCTTCTACCTCAAAGGTAACCTCTGGACTCAAGCGGGCACGGTTATGCTCTTCATTATTGCCCTGGTATGGGCCATCGATTACTTCTCGGCACGGCTGAGGGCTAAGCTCGCATGAGTCCCGGTCATCATGGAACTTTTGTGTGAAGGGAAGCGTACCTCGATCTTAAACACGGTTCCCCGTCAAGTCGAGAACAAAAATTTACGATACGGCCTTGTCCAGTGATGTTGTCGGGGCGCAGAAATACCCGCGATGATAATCCCGGGGTATCCTCGCCGTGGGCCTCGCCTCCCAGGGTGTCCGTACCCCGAATAAATTCCTCAGGGGATAGGCACCGCCGGTGGAGAGCCCACGCTTTTGCCTCCAGTTTCCGGGACAAGCTAGCAGAAGTGGACCGTGCGTGACGCACTTCTTTTATTGCCGCAACGTCCGGGCCGCGCACCCCAATGAGCCCCTCAGGTTCAAGGGAATCTACGAACTCGGTGACGAGACCCCGTGGGGAAACGTGTGGCTTTCCCCAGGAGGAAACCCGGATCTGCCCCAATTTCCCCTCTCCCTTCCGGAGAGGCTTTATCGCCAGCGGAACGCCGCAGCGACATCGACCTCACCATGGATCGATCCCGCGCTCCTCAGGGTTCCCGGGAGCCTCTCTCTCCGGCACCGCAGACTATAACCTTAATGTCCGTGCTTTTCCCAACAAGCTCGCTTCCCTTCAACGGGAGGGCCTACTCCCTCTACTGCCGAAGTGGCCCGCATTATGCGGGAGCTCAGCTTCGAGTTAATCTTCGAACTGGAGGGAGGGATTAACGCATGGAACGAGGAAGGGCTCTAACCGGAGGGCGGATGGACGGTGAGGAGAAGCTCCTGAAGGCGGCGGAGCCTTTGATCGAACTTGCCCTGGCGGAGGACATCGGCTCGGGCGACTTCACCACCCAGGCCACGATCCCTGAGAGCGTCCGCGGTAGGGGGGTCATCATTGCCAAGGCCCATGGGGTGATCTGCGGGCTTCCCGTGGCCGCCGCGGTATTCCGAGCCGTGGATGAGCGGATTTCCTTCGCTCCCCAAGTCCAGGACGGGGAGCCGGTCCAGCCCGGAGATAGGGTAGCGGAAGTGGAGGGCCCCTTGCGGGGGATCCTCATCGGAGAACGGGTCGCCCTCAACTTCCTCGCGCGCCTCTCTGGGGTCGCAACCCTCACGGCGAGATTCGTGGAGGCCGTGGCCCCTTATCCCGCGGTTATTCTCGACACGCGCAAGACCACCCCCGGCTGGAGGCATCTGGAAAAGTACGCTGTGCGCTGCGGTGGAGCTAGGAACCACCGAATGGGCCTTTACGACATGGTCCTCATCAAGGACAACCACATTGCCGCTTGTGGCTCGGTCGCAGAGGCGGTGCGTCGCGTGCGGGCCGCGGGGGTCGCGCTTTCCATTGAGGTCGAGGTGAAGAACCTGGAGGAACTCGGAGAAGCCCTCGAGCTCGGGGTGGACCGGATCCTCCTCGACAATTTCTCCATGGAGAGCCTAGCCCGTGCGGTGCGCATCGTCGCGGGTCGGGTGCCCCTCGAGGCCTCGGGCGGCGTGACCCTGGAAAACGTGGCCGAGATCGCCGCCACCGGCGTCGACTATATCTCTGTAGGCGCCCTCACCCACTCCGCCCCGGCCCTCGACCTCTCGCTGGAGCTCCTTCGGTGAACGCTTGCGGATGACGTCCTCCTGCCCCATATTCCCTCGAGGAGGGAATAATGGGGAAAAAGTACATTTTCTTCGGTTTGCTCCTCATCATCGGGCTGGGATTCGTCGGCGGGATCCTGGGGAGCCACCTTTTCGCTCCCCAGGAGGACACCTCCCTCCGGGAGGACCTGGACAAGCTCACCGAACATGTGGCCTCAGTGAAAAAGGAACTTGCCTCCCTCTCCGACCTTTCCGGGGCGGTGTCGGCCCTCAAGGACTCTGTCACGTCCCTCGAGCGGGAGGTCGCACGCCTGAAACAGGAAGCCGTGGCCGCTACAGTCCAGCCGGCCACCACCGCGTCCGCCCCGGCCGCGGGGTCGGGCGTGGCCGGCCTCAAGATCGCCTACGTGGACCTACAGGGGCTCCTGGACGAGATCTTCGCCCTCAAGGCCAGCGCCTTGGAAGCACACTCCGCTAAACTCGACGACTTGCGTCGCGCCTATGAGGAGGAAAAGATCGACAAGGAAACATATACCAGGGAGTTCCTCAAGCTTCAGGTGGAAGGACTCAAGTTCCAGGTAGATTGGAGCCTTGCCCTGTTGCGCAAGCTCAGGGCTTCCTTCGGGGAGCTCTCTGAGGTGCTCCAGGAGGTAGAGGACAAACTCCAACCTCTCGAGGATCAGGTCAAGGCCCTGGATGAGAAGGCTGAGGCCGGAGTGCCGGAGTCCGAACTACAGAACTTTTTATCCCAGTATCAACAGCTGCAACTCATCTTTCAGCAACTGGAGCAACTCCTCTCACAGACCCTCACCTCGATGCTCGCCAAGATCGCTGGGGAAGTGGCCGCCGAGGAAGGTATCGCCATCGTGATCCAACGGGATGACGTCCTGTACCTCGACCCCGGACAGGTCATCGACCTATCCGAAAAGGTCAAGGAACGTGCGCCCGAATTCTTCGGCAGATGAGAAGCTCCATCCCCCGTAAGTTGCCTTCGTTTCGATGTGAGACGGTGGTCGGGATGTCAAAGAAAACACCGTACCAAACGAACATCGGTTGACAACAGTGCGCTACTGCGTATAAGATCGGAGCGTAAACGTTTTCAAAAAAGGGGGTGAGAGGGTAAGAGAAAAAGCTTGCGGTACAACAAAAGGGAGGTGATTGGTAGTGCGTAAGATCCTGTTGACGTTACTTTTTTTCCTCTGTATAACGGCGCTGGCCCTCCCCAAGGAAAAACTCGTCATCGCTGGTCGCGATGGCGGATACGGCGCAGCTCTACAGATAGCGGTAGACCTTTTCATGGAGCGCAACCCGGACGTTAAGATTGAACTCTTGAAACTCCCCTATAAAGGGCTGTACGAGAAGCTGGTCATCGACCTCTCCGCCGGCATCGGGGCCTACGACATCGTGATGCTGGACGATCCTTGGGCCACCGAGTTCATGAGCCTGGGATGGCTGGCTTCCCTCGAGGAACTTGGCTATACCCTCGATCCCGACTTCGTCTCCCCCGCCCTGGCGGTGTGCCATTATCCCTATCCCGACGGCGTCCTCTATGCCCTGCCCCATGTGGGGAACGTGGAGCTCTTCGCTTACAGGAAAGACCTCTTCGAGAAGTATGGCCTGAAGAGTCCGCCCGAGACCTGGGCCGATATCCTGCAGGCCGTGGCCGTGATCTCCACCAAGGAACCCGGGGTCCACGGCGTGGTCTTCCGTGGCCGCAAGGGCAACCCCATCGTCACTGGGTTTCTCCCCATTCTTTGGGGCTTCGGCGCCGACATCGTGAAGGACGGGGAGGTAGTGCTCAATTCACGGGAAGCCGTAGCAGCCTTGAAATTCTTCCTGCTCCTCAAACAGTACGCCCCCGAGGGCGTGGAGATCTATAACTCCTCCGAGGTCAGGGAAGCCCTCCTCGCCGGGGATGTCGCCGTCGCCATCGAAGTGTGGCCAGCCTGGGTGCCAGACCTGGACAACCCCGAAAAATCCAAGGTGGTCGGTAAAGTGGAGATCATCCCCGCCCCCGGCCTGGTGGAGAAGTCCTCCCCCATGCTCGGCACCTGGCTCCTGGGGATCTCCTCCGCTTCCCGCAATAAGGAACTTGCTTTGAAGTTCTTGGAGTTCGTGACCTCCGCCGAGGTGCAGAAGCTCCTCACCCTGCAGGTCGGCCATGCGCCCACGCGCAAGAGTGTGCTCACCGACCCCGAAGTGGTGGCCAAGTATCGCTGGTTCCCGAACCAACTCGCCGCCCTGGAGGCGGCCGTCCCCAGACCGAGGGTATTGGTCTGGAGCGAGATCGAGGGGATTCTGGGCGAGTACCTCCAACTGGCCCTCATCGGCGAGCTCTCCCCCGAGGAGGCCATCGGCGAGGCCACGCAGAGGATCGCCGAGGTGCTCGGAGGCTGAAGCAATAGCGCAAAGGGGGAAGTACAGGTGGTACTTCCCCCTCTTTTTATCATCTCCATGGAGACGGGGAACGCCGTGCGTAGAACATGGAAGCGACGTTGGGGTCAACGATATTCTTACCTGCTCTTCTTGCTTCCCGCCTTTGTCGTCGTCATCTTCCTCACTGTTTACCCCTTGACCCGAGTATTCTACCTGTCCTTCTACCGCTATAACCCTATCCGCAACATCGACAGGTTTGTGGGCTTCGGGAACTACACACGCCTCTTCTCCGACCGCTTTTTCCTCATCGGCCTCAAGAACACCTTCCTCTTCTCCGTGGGGGCTACCATGACCGAGGTCATCCTCGGGCTCGGCTTGGCCCTGCTCTTCAACGTGAAGTTTCGGGGGAGGAAACTTCTCCTCCCCCTGGTGATCTTCCCCATGATGTTCTCCACCATGGTCATCTGTGCGATCTGGAGGTCCATGTACCACTACGAATACGGAATCTTCAACTATGCCCTTCGGTCTCTGGGCTTGGACCCCGTCAAGTGGCTCATTGACAGAAATCTGGCCCTGTGGTCGGTGGTGCTAGTGGACATTTGGCAGTGGACCCCCATGGCCTTCCTGATCCTGCTCGCGGGCCTCCAATCGATCCCCGTGGAACTCTACGAGGCGGCCCGGGTGGACGGGGCTACGGGGGTCAGGCTCTTCCGCCACATAACACTGCCCCTCCTGCGCAACCACATATTTCTGGCGCTCCTCCTCCGCTCCATCGATACGTTCAAGATCTTCGACAAGGTCTACGCGCTTACCGGTGGGGGACCTGGCACGGCCACGGAAACCATCTCCTTCTACATCTACCGAGAAGGATTTCGGTACTTCAACGTGGGGCGAGCCTCGGCGGCGGCGGTGGTGATGTTCTTCGCGGTGGGATTGGTCAGCGTCCTCTACATCCGGCAAGTGTGGAGGCGGGAACGATGAATCCGTGGAGGTTCTCCCTCACGACCAAACGTCTCCTGTTCTGGGCCCTGCTCCTCTCGGTGATGACCTTCATCCTCTTCCCGGTTTATTGGATGGTCACCACTTCCTTCAAGGTACCCTTGGAGTACGCCACTCGCACTCCGAGCTGGTTCCCACGGCAGATGACTCTGGACCACTACCGGGAGATCTGGAAAGAACAGGCGTACAAATATTTTCTCAACACGGTCATCGTATCGCTCACTTCCACAGCGTTCTCGTTGGCGATTGCCTTCCCCGCAGCTTATGGCCTGGCACGGTTTCGCTTTCCGGCCAAACTCGACCTTCTCTTTCTCCTGTGGATCCTGTTGGTGCGAATGGCCCCTCCAGTGGTACTCGCCATCCCCCTTTATACCACGTTACAGTCCTTCGGCCTCCTCAATAAGCTCACGGGCCTCGTAATTGCATACCAGATATATACCCTTCCCTACAGCATCTGGATGCTCCTACGCTTTATCCGGGACGTGCCAGTGGAGGTGGAAGAAGCTGCGGCCATAGATGGCGCATCGCGGCTGCGCACCCTCCTCGCTGTCGTCCTTCCCCTGGTCGGACCCGGCCTCGTGGCCACCGCGATATTCAGCGTGATCATGACCTGGAACGAATTCATCTATGCGCTGCTCTTCTTGAAGACGCCCGAGGTTTTCACCCTACCCATCAACATCGCCCACTTCATCACCGAATACGAGGTACTGTGGGGGCCGCTGATGGCCATCGGGTTCATGTCCTCACTCCCGATCCTCGTACTCTCGGGGTACGTACAGAAGCACCTCCTGCGGGGGTTCGCGATAAGCTTCAAGTGACTCAGAGTTTGTAGCCGAACTTGCGCAAGAGTTCCTTCCGCTCTCGAATGTCCCCGTCGCCTTCCACGCCTTTGGTCCTCACCCCATCGATCACACCGAGGACTCCCCGGCCCTGTTTGGTGTCAGCGAGAATCACCTGTAGGGGATTGGCGGTGGCACAGAAGATGTGGCACACCTCGGGCACCTGCTTGATCGCGTTGAGGACGTTAATGGGATAGAAGTCGCGTATGAGCACGATGAAGACATGGCCAGCTGAGAGGGCGAGGGCGTTCTTTTTGGCGAATTCCACCAGCTCCTCGTCAGTGCCGGACCAGCGCACTAACGCCTTCCCCGAGGCCTCGCAGAAGGCGAGGCCGAACTTCGCCCCTGGGACCTGGGTCACGATGGCCTCGTGGATGTCCTCTACGGTCTTTATAAAATGCGACTGGCCGAGGATTACGTTCACTTCATCGGGTTTCTCGATTGGCACTACCTTGAGCTCCATTGTCACCTCCCTCCAACGGTCTTTTCGATTTTATTCTGCGGGCACTCCGGTAGTGCCCTGTGAAGTGTGTCCACCCCAAAGGCGTGGTAGCCTTCCCGCAAAACCCGGGAACGAAAGCAACCGTGTCGGAAGTCAAGGGGCTGCAAGCCCTGGTGACCAACCAGCATCGTCTCTTACCATGGCGTTGAGGATCACCAAAAGCTTGCGCATGCATGCTACCAGTGCCACCTTCGTTGGCTTT
>Ga0209426_1000097_pt1 | contig 142388 bp, 142 predicted proteins | sample Deesub1362B_J571_FD_187697 | JGI IMG/M metagenome (GOLD analysis project Ga0209426, IMG submission 187697) | Deep oceanic, basalt-hosted subsurface ecosystem from Juan de Fuca Ridge flank, Pacific Ocean, CORK Borehole 1362B_J2.571 (SPAdes)... ...
TCACCTTCTGAAAACCTCATTAGCAGGTAGAAGTCATTGTAAATCAATGACTTTTTAAAACATAACTTTGGCATAAAAATTTCATGTAATATAGGTGATGAAACTGTTAAAGCAAAATTCCTCTCTTGCAGGTCCGATTCCTGAAGGGAGGGAAAATAAAAAGGGAGGTGTGTGATGGCAAAATATAGATATAAAAGATTGGGAGAGAATAGGAATTAAGGCAATTGAGAAGAGATGTAAGCCACCGTTTATAACAGTAGTGTATAGAAAGGTTTTAAGAGAAAGCAACGGTGAAGGAGGTCTTCCTATTGATGGGGCAGGTGGTAAAAGTGGAATGGGAATGTGTAAAATTACATGGGTTGATTCTATTTTAAGCAATAAATAATAGATAGATCGATTGTCTTTACGGAGTGAAAGAAAATATAATTTAATTATTTAACCTGAGAGAAAGATGAGTATACCGATTACTATAATTTGGGATTTAACTGCAAAATGTAATTTGAAGTGTATTCATTGCTTCAATGTAGATAGATATACTTCTCCTTTTTATGGAACTAAGAATGAACTTTCGACCACGGATGCCAAATTAGCGATAGATAAATTTAGCGATGCAGGGGTTAAACATCTTCATCTATTGGGAGGGGAACCTCTCTTTCGGAAAGATGTTGTTGAAATTCTTACATATGCTAAAAAGAAAAATTTAGTAGTTTCTATAAATACAAATGGTGTCCTTTTAGATGAACACTTCTCTCAAAAATTATTAGATATAGGTATAGACCAAGTAGTAGTAAGTATAGATGGTGCCACTTCAAAAACAAATGATCTTATTCGGGGTAGAGGGACCTATAAAAGAATAATTAAAAATATGGTAACTCTTAAAGAAATGAGTGAGAAATACGAAAATGAAATGAATGCGGGAATTGCATTTACTTTATTGAAACAGAATCTTCATGAAGCTCCTTCTATGTTGGATTTAGCTGACTCATTAAAAGTAGATGTAATTGATATAATGGAACTTTATATATCGGGCCGTGCAAAAGAGGAAGAAAAAAGGTTTAAATACTCTCAAAAAGAGCGTATAGAGATATTAGAAAAAGTGGCAAAGAAAATAAGAGAAAGAAAATATTCCTTTTTAGTCCAAATGGATATTCCTTTATCCTTGGTTAAATATTTAAATTGGCGCTACTCTATAGATATTTTCTTTCATTCACGGAATATGGGATGTAAAGCTGGTGAAGAAATGTGGTATATGCAGGCTGAGGGTAGAGTTCTTCCTTGTGGAATGGTAAACAATCCACTTTATTCCAATAGTCTTGTAAAGAAAAAGGTCTACATATTAGAAAATTTAAATATATTAGAAGTTAAGGACTTAGAAGAAATAGAAAATAGTGGACTTTTTAAAACATTTCAAGAATTTAAAAATAAGATGAAGGAAAAATACAGAAGGACCTGTAGCAGTTGTAGATTCAATGAGGAATGTTCACCATGTCCTATTGTATATTATGATTATGAAGTAATACCTGAGTGTGAGGCAGTATTTAAGCGAGAAAAAGATTTCATAAATATGTGGCTCAACAAAACAGTCTATTTAAGACATGATATTCACTATAAAAAAAACCGAAATGGTGTAATAAAAGTGTGGGATAAAAAGTATAATAACTACAGAAAAATAGGAGGAAGTGGTAAACTTATATGGAATAGTATTGTTAAGCAAAACAAAAAAGTGAAAGAATTAGTTCACGAAGTGTCTTCCTACTATACAATTATTCCTTCGATAGAAGAGATAAAAAGAGATACTGTGAAATTTATTTATGAATTATATCTTTCAGATTGGATTGAGATATTATGAAAATTAATCCTTATCTCAAATTTTTTCTTACATTGGGTCGTATAGATAAGGGAAGAGTTTTTAGAATTATTATTTTCTCTCTGCTTTATATTTCTGCAGAGTCTATTGTCCCATTTTTAATAAGAAATATGCTTAATGGAATAGGATATAAAAATTTCAGATACATTTTTACATCCGGAGTATTGGTTTTGTTGCTTTATTCTTTAATAAGAATATTTTGGGGCTTGTCAGATTATGAAGTAGCAGTCCTTAAGATAAAGGTAAAAGGATATTTACGTAAAATAATTTATGAAAAAGTTTTGAAATTACCTGTCTCATATTTTTTTTAAATAGATCCTCTAAGGGAGAGATTATCTCAAAGATAACCGGTGACGTAGACATAATAGGAGAAAATTCTCCCCTCTTCCCTGCTCTTTTTGGTAGCTTTATAGAGCTAATAGTTTTAAGTATGGTATTAATAAAATTAAATTGGCTTTTAGCCTTAATAGTCATATTTACATTTCCATTATATTCCGTCTTTGAAAAAAAATTTAAGCCAAGATTAGAAAAGAGTGGTGAAAGGGAAAGAAAAAAGAGTGATCCTGTAGTTGAGTTGACGAGGGAGAGTTTAGAAGGAGTGCTGACAATAAATTTTTATAACGCTCAGGGATATTTTTTTAATCTTTTTCGAAATAGAGTTAAAGAATGGGAAAAAGCTGCAATAGAGAAAATGCGATATTTTTACACGTATTGGGGAATAACAAGTTATATGGAGTATAGTCTTCCAGTACTTATCCTGGCAGTAGGAAGTATAATAAGTTATCTGGGTTTAATAAATATCCCTACCCTCATAGCTTTTTTCTTTATAGCAGGAAGAGTGTATATTCCTGTTTGGAATTTAAATTTTCTTATAACAACAATTCCAACTTCTTATCCTTCAGTTCGTCGTATATTAGATATAATAAAATATAGAGAAGATTATACTCTTGAAAGAAGAAAACATTTTGTTTCTTTTCCAAAGAATATTAAAAAAATAAAATTTGAGAATATATCTTTTTCTTACGACGGAAGTAAAAAGGTGATAGATAATTTGGATTTGGAAATAAATTGTGATAAATGGACAGCTATAGTGGGACCTACTGGAAGTGGCAAAACCACCTTGTTTTATCTCTTGCTACGAGTATATAGACCTGAAAATGGGAAAATTTATATTAATGAAAAAGATTTAGACTTTTATTCTCTAAACAACCTACATAAACACATAGCGTATGTAGCTAATAAAGATTTTATATTTAACACCACTATAAAAGAAAATTTGACCTTGGGGTTGAACTATAATGAGCCACAAATTAACAAGGTTATAAAAGTTTGTCAGATTGATGAATTTACTTCTGATTTGAAGATAAATGCTTCTAACCTTTCTGATGGACAGAAACAAAGAATAGCATTGGCTCGTGCTTTATTACGTTCTCCTAATGTTTTGATTTTAGATGAAGCTACTGCTTCTGTCGATGCAGATATAGAAGCAAAAATTTTTTCAAATATTAGAAATCAGTTTCCATCTGTTTCCATTATCCTGGCTTCTCATAGACTGTCTACTATTAAACTAGCTGATGTAATAATTGTCCTGAGAGATGGTAGTGTAATCTCTATTGGAACTCATGAAAATCTTTTTAAAGAATGTCAGTTCTATAGAGAATTAATTGAGAAGCAAGTACTTATATGACAATAATAGTTTTATTTTTAAGTATATTTTCAAAATGGACACCAAACCAAGAAAAAGATTTGATGGTTAGACTGCGTCTTTTGAAAAACTGCCCTTCTATTGATGGGATCCTGAAAAATGAAGAATGGGCAAATGGATGTACCTTAGGTAACTTTACTCAATATCAGCCTATAGAAAATATCCGCCCTCCTGTGGATACCAAAGTTCTTCTGGGGTATTTTGGAAAAAGTTTATATATAGGATTTATATGTTATGATAATCCTAATACTGTCCAAAAGACCTTGGTAAAAAGAGATAAGTTTGAATTAGACGACATGGTATTCATAGGACTTAGTCCTTACCGGAACTTGAATGAAACTTTAATATTTGCTACTAATCCCGTTGGCGTACCGTATGACGGAGTTAGAAACTCTGAAGGAATAGAAGATTATTCCTTTGATGCAGAATTTAAAGTATCTGCGAATGTTTATAGGAATTTTTGGGTGGCAGAATTTCAAATTCCTTTCCGTTCTTTAAAATTTAGTTGTAAAGGAAATGTTCGAATATGGAGAGTACAGTTTGTTAGACAACGTCCTAGAAATAGCGTAGAGTTATATTATTGGGCTCCTGTATCCAGAAGTAATCCTTCTTTAATGTCCCAAGCTGGATATCTTATATTACCAGATTCTTTATTTCTCGAGACACGAAGAGTAGATTTTATTCCTTTTAGTCTTTTATCTGTTGAAGATAATAATAAGTATATTTACAGTGGTTTTAACATAAAATGTGATTTTATTGGTATGAACACCGAAATGACGTTTAACCCGGACTATGCTCAGATAGAGACCGATGCACCGCAGATAGATGTTAATACCAGTTTTGCCTTATTTTATCCGGAAAAAAGACCGTTCTTTATGGAGGGTAAAACACTTTTTGAGACACCTATAAATGCAATTTATACAAAAAGTATAAACGACCCTTTATATGCGGTTAAACTAACAGGAAGATTTAATAAATATGATATTGGTTTCATTTCTGCCTATGATGAGCATTCTCCTTATACTATTCCTTTTGAAGAGGCGAGTTTTTCGATTCCTTCTGATAAAAAATCTTTTTCAAATATTTTCAGAATAAAAAGAGACTTATTTGAGGAATCCCATATAGGATTATTATTTGCTACCCGGGATGTTGAAAAAAGTTTTAACAGGATTGCGGGAATTGATACGAGGTTAAGGTTTTTAACTCATTATACATTAAATTATCAATATGTTTATTCCTGCACAAAAGAGCCTTCAGATACTTTATTATCCGAGTCTTTTAACTCAATAAACTTTGATAAATACACAGGCGGGTTTGATGGAGAAAAACTTTATGGGTATGCTCAGGAGTTAAATTTCAATGCATATTTCAGGAATTTTATAGGGAACATATGGTTTGGAGATTACTCCCCCTGTTTCAGGTCGGATTTAGGATTTATAAAAAGAAACAATTTCCGGGAAATAGAGATAAGAGGAGGACCAAGGGGCTTTCCGAACAAATACGGTTTGACAGAAATTTCCTTATGGTTATGGCATACATCTAACTGGAATTATGATAATATATTAAAAGAAAGAAGCAACGCAATTTCTTTATATTTATCAGGAGTGGGGCAAACAACTATTATTACAAAATATTCAAGGATTAAAAAAAGATATAGTGATAAATATTTTCCTGATTTATGGGATTACAATACATCAATTTATACTTCACCTTTAAAATATTTCTCTTTAAATTTTTATTTTGATATTTCAAAAACGATAAGCTACTAGGATGTGAGATCCGCTTATTCTCAATATTATTCTACTTCATTGATTATTAAGCCCTTAGTAAAGATGCAGATTGAATTTTCCGGAAGCAGATATTATCTTTATAAAACTCCATGGAAAGATGAAATATACGATGTTTCAACAATAAGAAATGAAATATTATATCAATTTACCCATCATTTATCTTTTCGAATTATAACGGATTATTATACTCAGACCAAAAAATTGAGTTTTTACCCCTTACTTTCCTATGAACTAAATCCCTTTACATTATTTTATCTCGGTGCAAACATAAACACAATAAAATATCCAGAGAAAATAGAGACTCAGGACCATCAGATATTTTTAAAATTTCAGTACTGGTTTAAATTGTAAGGATAACGAGTAGATTTGAAAAACATGAAATTTACAGGGAGTTATGTAAAACTCAATTCATTGAGGTAAAAGTTTAAAAAGGAGAAAAAATAAGATATTCAGGGAGATATAGAAAATCTTTTTATGGCAAAAATAAGTTATGAATTCAGGTTTTGACTTATTTTCTCTTCTTTTTCAATAATCTATATTTAAAAATTTCTTACCCTGAATTTATAAAATAAATTAATTTCTAATCTTCTCCAAAATACTGTTTAAAAATCTTTATATCAGGAGGACGTTGCATTAATAGAAAGCCTTTTTTTAGAAAATACTTTGCCATTATATGGTGTTTAAGGGAGTCAATCCATATTATTATCTTATCAAACTTTTCTATTTCTGTTTCTATTTTTTCCTTTATATTGTATCCCTTTTCAATACATAGCTCATAATTCAGGTAGGCGTGATTTACATCCTGAGCCTGAGTTAACTCAATGCCTTCCTCTATGTCCTCTGTAATCACAATGTCATGTTCTGCTTTTTCCATAGCCCTTTTCAAAATGCGTGAATATTCATTATCCGAATCTATTATAATAATCTTATTTGGTTTCATAGATGGTTATGATAAAGGAAAAATAAATCTATTTTCAAAGTGTAAAGTTATTTTACACTTTTTGTTTTTATGGGTGCAGTTATATAGGTGATATATTTGACTTACACAAACTTATATCTTTATAATTTTTGGCTCTTTTTTCTAAAAAGGAGAATTAAAAGTGTCATTTCCCTTTTTAAGTGTTATTACATTTTCGCCTTTTGTCGGTGCTTTTTTAATGCTTTTTGCGAGAAGACATCCTCTTGCTGTCAGGGTAATCGGGGCAGTTACAACCGGTGTTTCTCTTGTGCTTTCAATTATTCTACTGATTCTTTATGATACACAGAAAGGAGGATTTCAGTTTATAGAACATATACCGATTGTTCCCTCTCTTGGTATCTCATATCATCTGGGAGTTGATGGAATCTCAATTACTCTTGTCTTGCTAACAGCCTTTATCATATTTACAGGAGTTTTTGCTTCATGGACAATACCTTTCAGGTCACAGGAGTTTTATATTTTGCTTCTCACACTTGTAACAGGGGTATTTGGAGTTTTTGTTTCTCTTGACCTGTTTGTATTCTTTCTGTTTTATGAACTGGCGGTTTTACCAATGTATCTTCTTATAGGAATATGGGGCACAGGCAAGGATATAAAACCCAAAATCCCGCCAAAGGGATTTTTTGGTTTTATAATGCGACCCATTGATACGGCAATGAGAAATGTATCTCTTGGAACAAAGGAATATGCTGCTGCAAAACTCACACTCTATCTTCTCTTGGGTTCTGCCTTTATTCTCGTTGGTATGCTGGTTACTTATTTTGTTGGTGGCAAGAGCTTTGATTATCTTGTTCTTTATCAGGCAACTCAGGAAGGGATGTATTCTTTTTCTCTTCAGAAAATTCTTTTCCTGTGTTTTTACATAGGATTTGGTGTTCTTGCGGGTATTTTTCCCCTTCATACATGGTCTCCTGATGGTCATGCGTCTGCTCCAACAGCTGTGTCCATGCTTCATGCAGGTGTTTTGATGAAACTTGGTGCCTATGGTGCATTGAGGATAGGATTTGGTCTTTTCCCTGAGGGAGCAAAATTCTGGGTCCCTCTTGTTGGATTTATAGCCTGTATAAACATAGTCTATGGTGCACTTTCTGCAATGAATCAGATGGATTTAAAATATGTTGTTGCCTATTCCTCTGTCTCCCATATGGGTTTTGTGATGCTTGGAGCGGCAACTTTGAGTGAACCGGGCCTGAACGGAAGTGTATTCCAGATGTTCTCCCATGGGATAATGACAGGACTTTTATTTGCTCTTGTGGGTCTTGTATATGAGAAGTCTCATACAAGGGATATACCAAGAATGGGAGGGTTTGGTAAGAGAATGCCGGGAATAGCAACTGCCTTTGGAATAGGAGGTCTTACATCCCTTGGTCTACCCGGACTCTCAGGTTTTGTTGCTGAATTTCTTGTTTTCTGGGGATGTCTTACAATACCCAAACAGTTTTCCCATTATAAATTCGGATGGGTATGGTTCCCTCTTGCAATAACAGGCACATTTATAACCGCTGTTTATGTTTTAAGGGTTCTAAAACTCATATTTTTCGGTCCCTTTGATGAAAGCAAATACAAAGATTTACCCGATGCAAAAGGACCTGAATGGGTTTCCCTTGTTGTACTTTCTTTTCTGCTTATACTATTTGGAATGGCGCCCTTTTTACTTGTAAAATACATTGATATTGGTGTTCTTGAGTTTTTAACGAGGTTTTAGAAAATGAAAACTTTTTTCTTTGAAATTGGTCTTTTGATTATAGGTCTTTTAATTTTTATCCTTGACCTTGCACTGAAAAAAGGGAAAGGCAAAGGCATTTTTCTCGGATGGATTACCGCAATTTTACTGCTTACTCTTGCAATAATGAGTTCATTTTTCTATTCACCTTCTCAAAACTGGGGATTCTCTCTTGATAATTTTTCCTATTACCTGAAGATTCTTTTTCTCTCAGCAGGAGTGATAGGTGCTATAGGTGCAATTCCTTATGTGAGCAAAAGAATTCCCGAAAAGAGTGGTGAATACTTTTTACTCTTCATCCTTTCTATTATTGGAATGTCATTTCTCGTTTCAGCAAGGGATATACTCCTTTTCTTTGTTTCCTTTGAACTGCTCTCTCTTCCCCTTTATGCACTTGCAGGATTTTATAAGAAGGACATAAGGTCCCCTGAGGTATCACTTAAGTTTCTGCTTGTTGGAGCATTTTCATCAGCAATTCTTTTCTTTGGGCTTTCATTCCTCTATGGAGCAGGAGGTGCAGGCGATTTTGAAACCTTAAAAGAGATTCTTGCCAAACCTTCTCCTCTTGTTTATGGAGGTATGGTAATGTTCCTTGTTGGTATAGGTTTTAAGATTGCCGCTGTTCCGTTCCATACATGGTTACCTGATACCTATGAGGGTGCGCCTGCTGCTTATGTTGCATTTATATCGGTTGCCCCTAAGGCAGCTGGTTTTGCAGCTCTTTTAAGATTTTTATTTGAGGTGTTTCCGAAAGAAAATCCATTAATTGCTATTATAGCCCTCCTTTCAGCTTTAACAATGTTTGTGGGTAATCTTCTTGCCCTTCCACAGACCAATATAAAAAGGCTCCTTGCCTACTCATCAATTGCTCACATAGGTTATATGCTTGTGGGAATAGCAGCCTTCAATGAAACAGGTATAAGCATGGTTTTATTTTATCTTTTTGCCTATCTTTTCTCAAACATGGGAGCATTCTTTGTTGTTGAATCTCAGATAATTTCTTTTAAAGATGATGAGAGAATTGACGCTTTAAGAGGACTTTCACAGAAAAACCCTGTTCTTTCTCTTTCAATGCTCTTGTTCCTGCTTTCCCTTGGAGGAATACCTTTTGTAGCAGGATTCTGGGCAAAGCTCTTTGTATTTTTAGCGGGTGTTAAAAGCGGTTACTGGATTCTTGTTCTGATAGGTTCAATACTCACAATTGTGGCTCTTTTCTACTATCTTATGGTCGCAAAAAGAATGTATATAGAAAAGGAAGAGTTTTCTGAAAAAGTTGAAACTCCCTTTTCCCTGAAAGTTGCCATAGGTGTGTGTACTCTGGGAGTTTTATTTTTTGGAATTTTACCCAAAATCCTTGTAAACTTTTCTGACTGGGCTGCAAAAGGGATTTTGAAATAGTTTATTTTTTCTTCTTACCTTTTCGCTTATAAATAATTCCTATCGGGAATAGTACACAATAACCAAGAGTAAGCAGTATAGGAGAAATGGTTATATCCCCTATGCCAAGAAATATATAACCCACCACAATAAATAAAAGTGCTATTCCCATTATTATATAATTTGCCTTTGTAAAGGGTGCTTTAATTATCTCGTCTTTTTGCTTCATTTTGAAACCTCCTTAAAGCCTTTATTTTCATAAGCAAAAACCTTAACAAGATTCTCCTTCCAGAAATAAAAATCGTTTATTCCCTTTAAAATACCTTTTGTTTCCAGATATTCCTTTATACCTTCTGAGCTTTTGAATCCATAAGTAATTATTTCTTTTAATAGTAAAGCGGTTTCATACCCTCTTATTGCTATATCTGAAGGAAGTTTTTTAAAAGTTTTCAAATATTTCTCTTTGAAGCTATCCATTAAGACACTGGATAGAGGGAAAGGTTGGTTGCCCATAATATACACATTTTTTAAATATTCACCCGCAACCGCTCCCACCTTTTCCCTTAAGAAGAAATGATTTGAAAGCACAGGACAGGTAATTTTAAGAAATTTGAGCTGGGTTATCATTTCTATTGCATCTTTTTCCCCGGATGGGAAAAACACAATTGCGTCAGGTAGAGAGTCATTCTCTGTAGTAGAAAAATAACTTTTTATTTTTAGGATTTGAGCCTGATAATCAGTTGAATCAGGGGAATAGGAGACAGAAAATAGATTTGCATTCATTCCGCCATTAAAAAGCTGAATAAAAACATCTTTTGACACCTCTCCTTCATAAGTTCTTGGATAAAGAATTCCTATCTTTTTGTAACCATTATCCAGCCCAAATTCAGCAATTTTTTTTATCTCATAATAAATTCCCTCATTAAAGGCAAATACGTTGTCTCCAAAAATGCCGAGTCTTATATCAGTGGCCGTGGGAGAGATGACATTAACTTTTTCCTGAGAAAAGAGAGGGAATACTGCAAGAGCACATCTTGTTGACAGAGGTCCTACAAAAAGATAGGGTGGCTTCTGAAGGATGTTTTGTAAAGCATTATAGGTGTAGAGAGGGTCTGATTTTGTGTCAAATATTTCAAATATGCCAGGGGAAAGTGCACCCAGATTAAATCCATTCATAAATTCTTTCCCGTATTCAGCAAATTCTCCACTCAAAGGAATGAGAATCATGATTTTTGCAATATATTGTTTTTTCTTTTTCTCTTCTTTTTTAACTATTTTTTCAGCTTCTCTTTCATACTTTCCGCCTATCTGTTTTAATCTATAATAGTATACATTTCTTTCCTCAACTTTACCCTCTTTGTGAGACTTTAAAAAAGCATGGTAAACAACAAAGGAGTATAGAGATGTCCCCTCCACTTCTTTTTCAAGAGATGAAATTGCTTCAAAATCAAGATTTTTTATTATTTTTTCAAATTTAGTTCTTGAATTCTTTAGCACCTGGGGATTATCTGAAGTTTTGAATGCCCTTATAAAACTTTCTGCAGCTCTGACATAAAATCTCTGTTTTTCAAAGGATACTCCCATAAAATAAAAGACTTCGTCTTTTAACTCAGAACCAGGGAAATTCCTGAGAAATTTATTACCTTCCCTTATTGTGTTATCATAATCTTTGAGTAGATAATGAGTGTATGTGATATAGAACTGAGATAAATGAGGGTCCTCGCCTGTATTTTTTGCTTTATAGAAAAAAGAAAGAGCGGATTCATAATTTTTTTCTTTCAGGTTCTGAACACCTTTCTGGAGGTTGATTCCTGTAACTTTTCTCTCTACACGAACTTCTCTGGGCACAAATGTAACACATGAGATTGTAAAGAAAATAACGGGTAGCATAAAAATCTTTTTCATCTCCTTATCTTTTTTACCTCTAACTCCTCTTGACATTCTCTGGCATATTCTGAATAGTTCTTTGCATGCTTTTTTAGAGTTTCTATTTCAGATTTTTTCAAATTTCTTTTTATCTTACCGGGTATTCCTGCGACTAAGGAGTTTGATGGCACTTTAAAACTTTCTCTGACAACACTCCCGGCAGCTACTATGCAATTGTCTCCTATATCAGCACCGTCAAGGATTTTTGCTCCCATTCCTATCAGGACATTATTTCTAATTTTAGCACCATGAATTATTGCATTGTGTCCTATTGTTACATAATCCCCTATTTCCACAGGAAACTTGTCCTTTGTAACATGTATTACAACATTGTCCTGAATATTAGTATATTTACCTATTCTTATATAATGAATATCTCCTCTTACAACTGCTCCAAACCACACTGATGAAAAATCATCTATCTCAACATCTCCGATTAAGATTGCAGCAGGAGCAATAAACACTTCTTTTCCAATCCTTGGATTTTTCCCCTTATAAGAAAAAAGCATTTATTTATTATAAGGTAAATTTCTTTATATTTTCAAAACAACTTTTCCGAATATTTTTCTTTCCTCTATTAATTTATGGGCATTCTGGACTTTATCAATGTTCATAACCTTTCCGACAATAGGCTTTATAAATCCCATTTCAACAAATTCAAGCCCTTTTAAAAGGTGCTTTCTTGTTCCCATTGTTGAACCTATTATATGGATCTGTCTGAAAAACACATGTCTTAAATCAGTAATTGCGGAATATCCTGAAGTTGCGCCGCATATTACTATTTTGCCTCCCCAGTTAATAATTTTTATCATACCTTCCCAGAAATCCTTACCTGTATGGTCAAAAATTATGTCAATCTTCTCGCAGATGTTTTTTAACTTTTTCTCCCATCCCTTATCTTTGTAAACAACTCCTTCTTCTGCTCCGAGCCATTTTGCTCTCTCAACCTTTTCTCTGTTCCCCGCGGTTACAAATATATTGCAATTTTTTGCCTTTAAAATCTGGATCAGCAGGGAGCTCACACCTGAACCTGCAGCCATTACAAGAACATTCATTCCTGGTTCAGGATTTGCCTTTTCGATCATCTGCATTGCTGTTAAAAGGGTAAGAGGTAAAGATGCAGCTTCAACAAATGAAAGTCCTTTTGGTATAAGAAAAACATTTTCTTTTGGAACCACTACATATTCTGATTGAACTCCTTGAGTTCTTTCACCAAAAATTTTATAGTCCTTACACAGATTTTCATTTCCTGAAATACAGTTTTTACATTTTCCACAAAAAATTGCAGGATAGATAATTACCTTATCATTTTTGCTTAAATTTTTAACTCCATCACCTGTTCTGTCAACTATTCCTGATGCATCAGCACCGAGAACATGAGGAAATTTTAACTTAAGACCGGGCCAGCCTTTTCTTACCCATATATCAAGATGATTTATAGAAGATGCTTTTACTCTTACTCTTACCTCGCCCGGTCCAGGCTCAGGTAAAGGAATCTCTCCTACTTCTATTACTTCCGGGTCTCCATGCTTATTTATAAAAGCCCCTTTCATCCCTTCCTTTTTCATTTTAAATATCCCTGCTTCCGAACTTGTAAGGATGGCTTATGGCATATAGTAAATGGTTTATATTTATAAAAATTTTTATACTTTTTAATCTTTTACCTGTCACCATCTCATGCTGCATGTGCCATTCTTTTAAGATAGAAAATCCTTTTCTGAATGGGTGGATGTGTACTCCATAAATTTGCCCAGAAATTTTCTTTTTCCATTAAAGAACTTCTTAAAGGTGATACAACACACATATGAGAAACTGCTTTATTGCCTATGGGTTTTCCTTTCTGGTTTAAAGCAAGTTTTTCAAGGGCTTTTGCAAGAGCAACAGGATTTCTGGTGAGTTCTGCTGAACTTGCGTCAGCAAGATATTCTCTACTCCTTGATATTGCAAGGAATATAAGTCTTGCAATTATGGGTGCTAAAATTGCAAGCACCAGGAGCAGAATTAGAACTATTGCGTTTCCCGAGCCCTTTCCCCTGTCTCTTCTTCTTCTACCACCACCCCACCACAACCCTCTTAATGCAAGGTCAGAGAGAAGAACTATTATTCCCAGAAGTGTTGCTGCAACTGTCATTGTGAGAATATCCCTGTTTCTTATATGAGCCATTTCATGACCTATGACTCCCTGTAATTCTTCCCTGTTTAGAATTTTCATAAGTCCCCTTGTAACAGCAACTGAAGAGTGTTCAGGGTCTCTTCCAGTGGCAAAGGCATTTGGAACATCGGTCTCAATTATATAAACTTTTGGCATTGGAAGCCCTGATGCAATTTTCATTTCCTCTACAATGTTTATAAGTTGTTTTTCTTCAAATATTTCAGGGTTTGCAGGTCTTGCCCCTACAGAAAATAGGACTATTTTGTCCCCATTAAAGTAGGATACAAGAGATTGGGTTCCTGAAATTAAAAGGGCTATAAATGTTGCAAAGGGAAAAGAAGATTTCTGAGGAAATCCCAGAAAATAACTATCAACTAAGAATCCTATTACACCTGCAATTACAAGGAAGAAAATAATAAGGAATATTGTTTTCCTTAAATTTTTCCTCTGTAAATCATAAAATGTTATTATTTCAGACATTCAGGTCAACTTCTGGCACTTCTCTTTCTTCAGGTTTTTCAACTTCAAAGAAATCAAAAGGTCTGAATCCGAACATTCCCGCAATTATGTTCTTCGGGAACACCTGAATGGATGTGTTGTATTTCATGGTCATATCATTATAAAACTGTCTTGCAAAAGATATTTTATTTTCGGTGTTTGTAAGTTCTTCCTGAAGCGCCATCACATTCTGATTTGCCTTTAAATCAGGATATCTCTCAAAAAGGGCAAAAAGTCTTCCGAGTATTCCTGAAAGTTCACCTTCTGCCTTACCGATTTCTTTTAAATCTCCTTTATCCCTTGCACTTACAGCCTTTGCCCTTGCCTCGATTACCTGTGTGAGGGTCTCCTTTTCGTATTTCATATATCCCTTAACAGCATTTACAAGGTTTGGAATTAAGTCATGTCTTCTTTTAATCTGGACATCTATCTGACTCCATGCATTTTTAACCTGCATTTTTTCCCTCACAAGGGAATTATAAATCCCTATTGCAAAGATTATGAGTAATAATATGATCCCGAGAATTATCCACAGTGCAACCATTTTTTACCTCCTATTAAATTTTTTTATCTCAATCCCAGCAAATCATTGACTGAATAAAATCCGGGTTCCTGTTTTTTCAAAAGCCATCTTGCAGCCTTTATCGCTCCTTTTGCAAATATTTCCCTTGTGTAGGAAATATGGGCAACCTCAACCCTTTCTCCCTCAGTTGCAAAAAATATCCTGTGTTCACCTTTTACATCACCCATTCTTAAGCCAAAAATACCCATCTCGTCCTTTTCTCTCGGGGAAAGCCCTTCTCTTCCAAAAGTTCTTTTTAGACTTCTACCTGAATTTTTTTCAATTATGTTTGCAAGCTGAATTGCGGTTCCTGATGGAGCATCCTTTTTACCTGTATGATGAATTTCCATTATTTCAAAATCCCAGTCATTGAAGTATTTTGCCATAAGACCAACTATATGAGATAAAACCCCTGTTCCAAAACTCATATTTGGAGCCCAGTAAAGGGGAATTACTTTTCCTGTCTCCTCAAACTCCTTAAAATCTTCTTCCTTAAATCCGGTTGTTCCTGTAAGATAGGGTTTTTTTATTTTCCTTATTTTTTTTAAATGCTCAATAGTTGCAGATGGATTTGTGAATTCAATTCCTATATCAGCTGCTTCCATTGCCTTTTCAAAGTCATCGGTTATAATTACTCCGATTTCTTCTCTCCATAAAATCTTTCCATAATCTTTGCCTGCATCTTTGTGTCCTTCTAACTCACATGCCCCTTTAATCTCTATGTTTTCTTTTCTCGCAACCTCGGCTATCATTTTTCCCATTCTGCCAAGAGCCCCTATTATTGCTATTTTCATATCAGTATCTTGTTATTTCATTTAATTTCTTTTTATCAAATCCCCTTACAAAATTAACGCAAAGGTTTAAAGCGTTATCAAAATCCTTTCGGTGAATCATTGATTGAAATCCGTGTATGTATCTTGAAGGGATTCCCACTATTCCTGAGGGAACACCCTCTTTGAAGAGGTGTATTCTTCCCGTGTCATAACCACCCCTTGTAACGGTCACAAGATGATATTTGACCTTATATTTTTCGGCAATTTTAACAAGGAAATTCCTTAATCTTCTATGAGCGACCATTGTATAGTCAAGGGATACAATTGCAGCGCCTCCTCCAAGTTTTGCATCTGTTTCTGATCTTGCTCCTGGTGTGTCTTCTGTTAATGAAACATCAAGGGCAATTGCAACATCAGGTTCAAATACCCATGGGGATGTTGCAGCTCCTCTTAAACCAACCTCTTCCTGGACCGTTGCAACAAAATAAGCTGTTCCTGGAAATTTTTTCTTTGATAGTTCTTCCAGAATTCTTACCAGAAGAGCACAACCCACCCTGTCATCAAAAGCCTTGGAAACATATATGTTTTTATTTTCCATAATTTTAAAATCAGAAACTGGAACTATTGGGTCTCCTATCTTTATTCCGAGTTTTTTCTGAGGGTTAAACTTTTCTTCAACACCAAAATCTATGAACATATCGTCAAGTTCAGGAAGTTTCTGAGCATCTTCTCTTCTTCTTAAAAGATGAGGGGGTATTGCTCCAACGACTCCATAGAACTCCCCTTTATCGGTTAAAACCTTTACTCTCTGACCTGTTAAGGTTGCAGGCCACCATCCTCCAAGAGGTGCAAACTTAACATACCCTTTTGGCAGTTTTGTGAATCCCTTTACCATTAACCCTATTTCATCCATATGAGCAAAAAAACCAATTTTTGGTCTATCAGAAGTCCCCTTTTTAACCGCTATAACAGAACCCAGCTTATCATAAAGGATTTTATCCGCATACTTTTTAAATTCACTTTTTATTGTTTCCCTTATTTCATCTTCAAAGCCGGGTATACCTGTTGCCTCTGTCATGTTTTTTAAAAGTTTTTCAGTCCTGTCCACAATTTCCTCCTTTTTAAAATTTTTTTGTTAAAAAAAACTTAAATCCTTTTTTTGAAGGTAAAAAAGAAATATTTAAAGTTGTATCTCTTTCGAAATTATAAAGATGGGCTGATACATAAGCATCCGCAATTGAATAAGTAAGTGTTATTAAATACCATATTGAGTTATAAACCATTTTCCTCTCATAGGTGGTGTCCGGAATTCTTTTTTCCTTTTTTAAATCGTATATTCTATTGAACTCGTAAATTAAATATCCCTGAATGCCTGTAATTAAAACCCCCTTTAAATAGTTTTCAGTATAAAACTGTCCTCCTCCTGGAATTAAAAAAGAAAGCCAGGCTGAAAGGGTGGGTGATTTTGAGCTCAGGGTAAAAAGCAGAAGTAAAATCTTTATCATAAGAATTTTATTATAACCCCATTCATTAGATTTTAACAACCTTTAAAGGGAACTTTTAAGCCCTTTTCTGCGTCTAATAAATTAAAAAAGAGATTAAAAAATGGGTAAAATTTTTATAATAGTTATAGGTTTATTTTTTACAGATGTTTTTGCCCAGGTAAACCCTGAAAAAAGGATTATATCCAGAAAAAACGGTCTGATAAAAGGAATAATCCTTGACAGGGAGACGGATTATCCTCTTGAATATGCGAGTGTTTCTCTATTCAGGACAGAAGATAGCACTCTTGTTACAGGAATTCTCACAGACAAAAATGGTGAATTTATTTTGAAAAATCTAAGACCAGAGGTATACTTTCTGAAGATTGACTTTATAGGATACAGGATGAAAGAGATTTATCACATTGTTTTAAAACCATCTGATAATATAATTGATGTGGGCAGAATATACCTTGAACCTGTTTCCTTTATCCTTGAAACTCAGGAGGTTAAGGCAGAGCCCGCACCAATAACCTATAGGGTGGACAGAAAAGTGATAGAGGTGAGTAAACAGGCAACAGCCCTTTCAGGAACAGCGGTTGATGTTTTAAAAAATGTTCCCTCAGTGAGTGTCGATATAGAGGGAAATGTAAAATTAAGGGGAAGCGAGGATTTTAATGTTTACATAGATGGGAGACCAACTGTTTTAGAACCAAGTGATGCTTTAAAACAGATTCCTGCATCTGCAATTGACAAAATAGAAATAATAACAAATCCATCAGCAAAATACGACCCTGAAGGAGTTGCAGGGATAATAAATATAATTTTAAAGAAAAGCAAACTTCAGGGAATAAACGGTATCTTAAATTTAAATGCAGGAGTTGATGAAAAATACGGAGGCAATATACTGCTAACATGGAAAAAGAGAAAAATAAACACATTTTTTGGTCTTAATTATGATAAAAGAACTTTTCCAGGGAATATGAATTCAGATAGAATACTTTCGGATGTAAAAATAAAATCTGACGGAACCTTTAAAAGAGGCTTCAATCCCGCTGGAATAAGGGCGGGAATTGATTTTAAATTAAATGAGAAAAACACACTGGGTATTTCAGGAAGTTATGGTTTCTGGAAAATGGAAGGACAGGGAGATTTGAATTACACTGAGTTTTCTGATTCTACCGGAGAGATAAACTATAAAACTCATGATACCTTTAAAAGGTCAGGACCTTATTATGAAGTTATTTTCAATGACCTGCATAACTTCAAAAAGAAAGAACATAAATTATACACCGAGTTCATGTATACCTACAGAAAGGGTGATGAGGAGACAGTCACCCATAAAGAGGATGAGGCGGGAAGCATTTTAAGTGGCCAGAAGAGTGCTGAAAAAGGTCCTTCGCGGAAAATAATAGCAAAGATAGATTACTCTTTACCTTTAAACAAAAATTTAAAGTTTGAAACAGGTTATCAGGGCCTTTGGGGAAAAAGCAGGGATATAACCGACCTCTATGAATATAATACTGAAAACGGTAATTATGAATTAAAACCCGAATTTCACCACGATGTTGAATATATAAAGAATATTCAATCTATTTACACCATATTTTCAGGAGAGAAAAACAGTTTTGGTTATCAACTGGGATTAAGGGCAGAGTATACTCATAGAAAAATAGAATATGCTGACACAAATTTAAAATTTTTGCTTGAAAGATGGGACTATTTCCCGACAGCCCATTTTTCATACAGAATTAAAAAAACAAATCAACTTATGGCAAGTTATACAAAAAGAATTTCAAGACCAAGGGGATGGATGTTTGAACCCTTTATAACCTGGATGGATGCCTACAATGCAAGAAAAGGGAATCCTGATTTAAAGCCTGAATACATTGATAATTTTGAGACAGGATTTCAAACTTCCCTTTTTAAAGGATTTTTATCCCTTGATGTTTATTACAGAATTACCCACAATGAAATAGAAAGGGTAAACACCCTTTATCAGGATTCTGCATTCCTTCATACCTTTGAAAATGTGGGCAAATCCTTTGCGCTGGGAAGCGAAATTTCGTACAATAAAAATATCTTTCCCTTCTGGAATATAAACCCGATGATAGATTTTTACAATTATAAATTAAAGGGAAAACTTTTTGATGAAAAATTTTCAAAAGAGAGTTTTAACTGGAACCTTAGATTTAACACATCCTTTATTTTAACCAGGACTATGAGAGTGCAACTGATTGCAAGATACCACAGCCCATCTGTTTCAGCGCAGGGGGACCACGCAGAGTTTTACACCATTGACTTTGCAGTCCAGAAAACATTCTTTGAGAGAAAGTTAGTATTAAACTTACAGGTAAGGGATATTTTTCAGACATCAAAAAGGGAGTTCAAAACAGAGGGTTATGGTTATACATACAATCAGGTTTTTAAAAGAAAATCACCCGTTCTGGTTCTAACATTAACCTACAATTTCAACAACTATAAATCGGAAAAGAAAATAAAAAGAGAAGAGATGGAAATGGAAGGAGAGTTTGAGTTCTAAATAACCTCTTTTAAAACCTTTTCTATTTCCTTTTTTTTAAAATTTTCGTATAAAACCTTAACAAGATAAAGACCCTGTGGTGGTGCAATTATTATTTTTTCAGGACCTTTTTCAAAATACTCCCTGAATTTCAAATAATTTCCTTCTCTTGCAAGGAAAATCATCTGTCCTACCAGGCTTCTTATCAGCTTATTTAAAAATCTGTTTGCAGATATATAAAAGATTAAAATATTGCCTTTTCTTTTCCATCCTGCACAGAAAAATTTTACCTTACTTTCACCTTCATGGGAAGGGGCCCATTTTTTCATGTCCTTTTCTCCCTTTATAAATTCTGCCATTTTATAAAGAGACCTTATTTTTATAGGAAAATCGACTTCCCAGAAGTGTTTTCTTTTTAAAGGGGATTTCCCAATAAATATTTTATAAACATAAATTTTTCCTTTTGACCCAAATCTTGCATGAAAACCGTCCGGAGCAATCTCTATATTTTTTATATGGATTGAATCCGGTAAAAGAGAATTTAGACTCCTTCTGAAATCCCCAAGTTCTTTAAAATACCTTCTAAAGAATACCTTACTTATCTCAAAATGGGCAATCTGAGAAATTGCATGAACACCCCTGTCAAGCCTTGAAGCCCCTTTTGTCCTTATAGTTTTTAAAAATATTTTTTTTAAAACTTTTTCTATTTCTCCCTGAGCAGTTTTAAAATCTTTTTGAATCTGCCATCCGTAGAATTCATTACCATCATATTCTATCTCAAGTTTTATTCTCATTTAAACCTTTTTGATAGCCATATTGAAATTTCAAAAAGAAGATAAAGTGGCAGGGAAATTAAAATAAGGGTTATAGCATCAACAGAAGGAGTTATTATCGCTGCAATCACAAATATTCCAACTATTATTTCTCTTCTCCTTCTTTCTATTGTTTCAGTAGATATTATTCCCAGTCTTGTCAATATCAAAACAACTATCGGGGTTTCAAATAAAACTGAAAAGGCAAGGGTCAGATAGAAAAATATTTTGAACAGATGGTCAGCACCTATTATTGGTTCCATAAAACCTTTTCCAAAGGAAAGCAGAACTTTCATTCCAAGGGGATATGCGAGAATTGCCGAGAAAATCCCTCCTGCATAAAAGAGAAAAATACCAAAGATTACAAAAGGTAATATTTTCTTTTTTTCGTCGGGATAAAGCGCAGGAGAGATAAATTTCCAGATTTCTAAAATTATTAAAGGTAATGTCAAAAAAAGAGAAAGCAAAAGGGATAATTTTATCCTTACGAGGAATGCTTCAGGAGGAGAGAAAAAATATAACTCTCCTACAGGTTTTTTTATGTAGTTCAAAAAAGGTGGAACAAAAATATAAGAGAGAATAGCACCTGTTAAGAAATAGATTAAAATCCTTATTATTCTCCATCTCAACTCTTCAAGATGTTCTGTAAACTGCATTTCCTTCATAAGAACATTATTTTAAACCCAACGACTTTTATTTTGGAATTAGAAATGTCTTAAAGTTTGGCTAAGGCCCCTCTCTTTTTAAAAACTTTTAGCATTACACCTCTTAGAATACGGGATGATTCAAGTATCTCAGGATATTCCAGGTAGTAAAGCACATTATTACCCTTTCTTTTTTTTGAAATAATCCCTTTATCAGCAAGTAACTTAACATGCTGAGCGATGTTGGGTGCTGAAAATCCGAGTTCTTCAGCAAGCTCTTTTATTGTTTTTGGTCTATCACTTAATTTTTCAATTATTAAAATTCTTTTAGGTTGTGAAACAGCTCTGCAGAACTCTGACTGTAAAATATAAATTTCAGGTATCTCTCCTTTTTTCATATTTTAATTATACCCATCCCCCTCCTTAAACTTCAAATAGCTAAATAATTTTTACCACTGAGGTGGAAGCTCATCCAGTGGTTCTGCAAAAAGTATTTGTTTTAAATCAGCATCATCTTTAAGATGAACCCATGCACCCTGTGTATCCTTGGTTACATAGGAAAATTTAAGGGCAGTTTGCCAGTCGAAAGGAAGAGGAATTGTTTCTTTGAAATAAGATAGAGCCTGGGTTGAATCATCCCACCACACTGCTGTCATTGTTCCATTCTGATTGTATTCCTGAACTATCTGGTTTTGATGACATTCAGAACATATTGTAGCAGGGTCGGGTTTATAAACGGTGTGTCCAAAGAAAGGCGCAGCCACTACAAATGCTTTACCCTGATAGGTTATTGTCATTATATTTCCTGCGTGAACCTTTCCATTCCACTTTACCAGGAACTTCCATTCATGAAATGCACCGTAAGCAACTTTCTGACCCTGATTAACCTCTGACTCAAAGTGACAGTTATAACATGTAACCGTGCTCTTTACATGACATGCAGAACAATGAAGTTCATCAAGATGCTGATCATGAGAGGAGTTTGAAGGTAAATTCTCATGGCAGTCCTCACACTCTACATGAATAGCTCCTTCAAGCATTGAATTGTAAGAGTTTCCATCTCCATGGGCATCATCACTTTTATGACAATCTGCACAGGTTTTTCCTGCGTCTCTGTGAACATCAGAATATCCCAGCATTATTTCTTTGTTCTGTCTTCCGTGACAAGCAAGGCATGCATCATCGGGTGGAGGGGAGGATGTTCCCTCAGTATGACATGAAGAGCATTCATTTGTTTCTACGTGGCAGTTATAACAGGTCAGATTCTCATAGGGAATATTGCTTATGTTTTCAAATCCGCCCTGGTCTTTTGAATAAAAATAAGCCATTCCAGCAGTTGTATGATGAAGTGAGGTTTGAAGAAGTTCCTCGGGTGTTGGTGCTTCTTCCTTCTTTTCCTTCTTTTTACATCCTGTCAATGCTAAAAAGACCACCACGAGAGATATTCCTACAACTTTTTTAGCCATAAAAACCTCCTTTTTGAATTAAGAAATTCATTAATTTTATAATTAATTATAAAATTAAAGTCATGTAAAAGTCAAGTGGGATTCAATTTTCAGGATTAAAAATGAGGAATCTTTTTTAAAACTTCCTTATAATTTTGTATTTATCCTTTATCTTTATTATATATACTCCTGAAGGAATTCTCCTGAGATTTTTAAATTTTAAAAGCTTTCCTGAAACTGTGTACACCTTTTCAACTCCATAAAGGGGTATTTCCCTCACAACTGCAGGAAAGACCAGATTTTCTTTATTTTTCGCAGGTTTACTTTCCTGAATTCCGAAATATACCCCCACCTCTTCACTCAACCTGCTCTCAGAACGATTTTTTGTAATTGCAGTTACCACATAGTAATAATACTCACCATTTGAAACAGAGGTATCCGCATAAAAATTATCAGAACCAAGATAGATTCTCGTATAGGGGCCTCCTGATGTATTTGACCTGTAAAGAGAATAAAGGAAAACATCGGGTTCAGGTGAGGCGTTCCATGAAAGTTCTATTCTATTGTTGTACAATACTGCTCTCAAACTCTCGGGTGGTGAAGGATGAAACCATCCTGTGTTCCAGTTATCGTGAAAATAATCTCCAATATCAGCCAGGTATCCCTTACAGGGAACTCCATCAAGGGTCAGAAGGTAAACGGTTCCATCGGTTGTTATAAAGGCAATTTCCAGATCTCCATCATTGTCCACATCACCTGCTGATGCACCGTTAACACCAAATGCAGAACTTATTGCAAAAGGCCAGTCCTGAACAATTGAACCATCTCCCTCAAAGGCAAAAAGATTACCGGGATTTGTATTATCACCCACAAGCACTTCTCTTTCACCGTCATCATCGAGGTCAAGAATTAAAGGTGTTCCTTCAAGCATTTCCACTGTGACAGGCCATCCAGGAACCGCTGTTCCGTCCTGATGTCTTGCCAAAAGGCTTGGACCTCCAAAGACATGCCCTCCTCCGAATATCTCAAAGTCAGGATTTAAGTCTATATTTCCCATAACAGGGCATACATAGGTTTGAGGTCCTGGAAAATCCCTTGGCCATCCAGTATAAAGTGTTCCATCATGATGGTATATTGCTACGTAGTTCTGTCCACCCGAATAATAGGCAACAAGAATTTCTAAATCACCATCCCCATCCAGGTCGCATAACTGGGGCTGTGCATAACTCATTCCCCCTGCAAAATTCAGAACAGGAAAACCAGGTTCCAGATTTCCATTTGAATCCCAAACATAGAGAGAGTAGTAAGAAACTGCAACAATCTCATACACTCCATCATTATCTATATCCGCAACAGAAGGGGTTGCAACACACAAATAATCAAGAGTCTGAGGCCATCCAGGGTAAGGTGTCCCATCATTATAATATACATGCACAGCACCAGAAGGGTAGGCTCTTCTCGCTATTATTATCTCTAAATCACCGTCATTGTCAAGGTCAAAAAGAACAGGTGCAACAAATCCCAGCATATCTGAAAGAGAAACAGGCCAGCCAGTCACAGGAGTTCCGTCATGATGGAATGCATAAGTATTACTGACCCTTGAACACGCTATTATTTCAAGGTCACCGTCACCATCTATATCACCTACAGCGGGCTTGGATTGAATTGCCTGTAAACCTGTTTTAGGCCATCCTGGAAGTTCATTACCCTGATAATCAAATACATGCAGGGTTCCGTTTGTTGAACCCACTATTATTTCAAGAAATCCATCATTATTAACATCGGCAAGGGCAACACCACTTGGAGCATAAGGGGACGCTGTGCCTATGTTTACAGGCCATCCAGGCATATTTACAGGTGGTGTCCTGTAAAAGAAATAATTCTTATTACCTTTTATTACAAATTGATTGTCCAGCGCATCCTGAGAAATAAAAATTGCACCTATAAAAATCAATTCTATCATAACTGCCTCCTCTATTTTTTCTAAATTATAAAACTTAAACAATCACAATTTCAATTTGTCTTTTATTTCTTTATGAATATATAATAATTCGCAATAAGCAGAGACCCTTTATAAAAATAAAGAAGAATGAAATTAAGTTAAAAAAATAGTTTACAAAATTTTTCAATTTTAAAACTTCCAAAATTTTTCTCATAATTTTCTATCTCTTCTCTTATAACTGCCATAATTTTATCCCTCATATCTTCACTCAACCTGTCATACATCCTTTCAAAAGGCTTACCGCGAATTAACTTAAAGGCATCCAGGAATACTCTCCTTGCAAATCCTTTTTCTCCCATTTTTAAAAGAGCATGGGCATTTACTATACGATTTTGAAATTCATCCCAGTCAGTGTAGAATATAATTTTATTGTATAAATAATTTTTTTTGAGATAAAGCAGGTAAGGAGATATCCCAAGTTTTTTCCTTAAATTAAAGAGCATGTTGTACAAATATTGATCAGGATTCTTTTTATGCTCCCAGTAATTTTCAATGATTTTTATTTTTGAGATAATTTTCTGAGAATTGAGAGAAAGAAATATTAGAAAAGATTTTTCCTTTGGGGTTAATTTAACCTTTATTTCTTTACCCCTTTTATATACCCTTAAAGACCCCAGAAACTTAATCTGGAGAGAAGGTATATTTTCATTAAAACACGGAAGTTGAAGAAATTTTCTATTAAACGGAATTTCTATCCTGTACTGAATTGCCTTCCTTATAATTTCAGGAAATAATAGTATATCTCTGCATAAAATACCAAGCATTTTCTGTTTTTTTGCAAAGGAAAACAATTTTTTTATATCGTCCTTTTTTAAACTTAAAGATGCTTTTTTAAGAAAACAATAAAGTCTTATCCTGGGAAATCTGTTTTTCTCCATACAGTCTGAGATTTTTTCTTCTAAAATCGGTTTCAATAAATTCTCATAGTGGGTCATTTTTTGCTTTTTTACAAATTTTAATGCTTTTTCTAAAATTTTTTCTTTTTCCTTTTCCATACCCATTGCAGAGTATATTGCTGCAAATATGAGGTTTAATGAATATATATAACCTGGAAGTTCAAATCTTTTAGCTTTTGCAAGAGATTCTTTTGCATAATGCTCTACCTTTTTTAAGTTCCCTCGTGCAAGAAATTTTATCGCTCTGGAGAGGAATATTCCTGAAGAGACACCTATTTCTTTATCTCCTGCATACCTGATTAATTTATCCACCTGTTTAAAATCTCCTGATACTGCATATACGATTAAAGGAGTATAATAAAAAACATCCCTTTCTATCTTTTTAACACATCGCCATGCTCTTCTGTTATCTTCCAGATAAGTATAAAGGCTCGCAAGTCCTGTTCTGTAAATATCTCCATATTTCAGGTTTTTAAGAATTTTTTCACATTTATTTGCATACTCAATCGCCTTTTTATAATCATTTAAAATTGCATAGGCTTTACCCATCCCGATAAATAGTTCAAATAAAAGTCTTTTATCCTTTAAATTTCTTTTTATTTGTCTCTCAATTTCCTTCCCCACTCTAATTATATTCTCTGCATCATAAGTCCATTCAAGACATTTGACTTCAAGAACTCCCAGCCTTATGGAATCGTAAATTCTTGATGAGCTTAAAGCTTTTTTTCTTAAAAACTCTGCTTTTCTTGCAAGTTTACTATAAGGAATCTTTCCGTAAAGACTGAGTAATCTGTCTATTTTTCTCTCTAAATTTAAATATTTGTCAGGAATTTGAGTCAACATCTCATTTTCAGGGCAAAAGGGCATCAAGTTAAGTATTCGGGCACATTCCTTGATATTTCCATTTTTAAAAAGATGCTCCGCAATTTTTATATAATCTTTTGTCTCTTTTGTAGAAGGAGTGCAATCGCTGAATAATGAATCCGTTGAATTTTTATTGAACCCCGAAAATCCCTGATATTTTAATATTTTCCATATTTTTTTTAAAGAAAGGGAAATCCCCCTGTCTTTTTTCAGATTCTTTTGAATTTCTTTTAAAGTGGCATCAGGATTTTTCTGCTTGAACTCGAATATATATTTAAAAATTAATGGATTTTTATCTACTTCCTTTCTCTTAATACCTTCAAATCCCTTTTCATTATATTTTTTTATCCATCTCCATACAGTTGGATAATTTAAATTTAAATTTTTACTTATCTCCCTGATACTCTTACATTTTTTATAAAGTTCAATAACCTCTATTTTTTTATCTATAGGATAATGCATCATTTGCAGTCCAGATTATAAGGTTTTAAATGGGTATGTTTCAATTTTTGGAAAAAAAAAGAAAAAAATTTTAAATTTTTGTATTTGTCCTTTATAATGGAACATAAAGAATTGATAATCAAAGACTTTTTTATACAATCAACTTTGAAAATTTATTAAAAATGAAAAGTAAAATAAAAACAAAAAATGGAGGTGGTGTATTATGATATGGTGGATTATGTTGGTGAGCGTAATATGGGAGAGTAAAATAACTAAGGAGCTGAAAACTCAGATGGAGAATGCTTCACCCGGTGAAAAGATATCCTGTATTGTAATTATGAATGCGGAATACCCTTATGATGAAGTCAGAAATTTAACAATTTCAGAAAGGATAAGTCTTTTTAAGAATATTGCCGAGACTTCTCAGGAACCGGTAATAAGATGGCTGGAAAGTACGGCATCAGATGAGATTGAAATTTGTCAACGATACTGGGTAGTTAACGGATTTCACCTTAAAGCTACTCCCCGTGTAATTAAGATACTCGCAAAACGAGAGGATGTAAAAGGAATTTTCCACAACGGTAAAGTTCATATTGTTGCTACCCCCTCTCCTGATCCACCGATTTCGACCAGGGCAATAGAGTGGAATATTCAGAAAGTAGTGGCTGATTCTTGCTGGAACAGAGGTTATACAGGAGAAGGTGTAATTATCGGCATAACCGATACCGGTGTGGAACATACACACCCTGCATTGCAAGGCAAATGGGCAGGATATTGGCATGTATCAGCTGGGTTACCTCCTTCTAATGAACCTTATGATGACAATGGACACGGGACCCATTGTATGGGAACAATCTTAGGGGGAGATGGTTTTGGTTCTTTTCCGGATGATATCGGTGTTGCTCCTGGAGCCAGATTTGCTGCAGCAAAGGTGCTTAATTCGGGTGGCTCAGGGAGTTATGATCAATGCTTAGAAGGACTTCAATTCATGGCGGATTTAAAGGACTCCGTGGATATTGAAGCTGTGTCCAACTCCTGGAGTGGTTCGAACGCAGCAGATACCTTTTTCTACCCGGTGATGCGGACCTATGTCTCTATTGGGATAGTTCCGGTTTTTGCAAACGGGAATAACGGGCCGGGCCCGGGAACTGTGGGTTGTCCCGGTAGCTATTCGAATAACATCGGTGTAGGTGCGACGGATATAAATGACGATATTGCTGATTTTTCTTCTCGTGGTCCTGCCCCTGATCAACCACCTTTTAATGACCCATCAACATGGCTGAGAGACGATTGGAATTTAACAAAGCCACAAATTTCCGCACCCGGAGTAAACATACGCTCTTGTGTTCCCGGTGGTGGATACCAAAACATGAATGGAACATCAATGGCTACTCCTCATGTTGCAGGTGCCATAGCGATTATGTGCCAGAAAAATCCTACTTTAGATGTAAAAACAATTTACAGCATTTTAATTGACAATGTGGATGAACCCCCTCAGGGTGTTCCTTATCCTAATAATACCTATGGATGGGGAAGGCTCAATGTATGGAAGGCGCTTCAGGCAACTCCTACCATCAATCAACCTTATATTTCAGTGATTCAAAGAACAATAGACGACCCACCCCCTGGTGGGAATGGAAACGGAATCTTGGAGCCAGGCGAGACAGCTCAACTTGTTGTAACTCTCAAAAATGTAGGTGGTGCAAATGCTTACAATACACAAGGAACGGTTGTCTCTTATGACAACTATTTATCAATTCAAAATGAAACCCATATTTTTGGAGACCTGCCCCCTGAAGGCACCGCCTCTAATTCAGGGAGTCCCTATTTACTCACTGCTCACGATTTAACTCCTCCTGGACATGTTGCCACTTATTCCCTTATTATTCATGCAGACGGTGATAGCATAGATTTTGATGATACACTGGATTACACAATCCAGATAGGTACCCCCCCTCCGCCCATTACGATATGGGAAGAGGACTTTGAATATGCAGGAGGAATAGACAGTTTCACAATCTACTGGACACCCACAGGAAACTGGACAAGGACAGACCAGAATTCCCATTCACCAACCCATTCAGCATACAGCGGTGCACCCCTTGACGATGCATGGACATTAACCCTGAACTCCACCTGGGATTTAACAAATTTAAATAATCCAACACTTTCACTGTGGCATTCCTATGATTTCGAATCAGGAATATTTTTAGATGATGCATCAATTCAGATTTCAACAAATGGCGGGTCAACCTGGACAGACCTCTGGGCTTATAACTGGCTGCAGGGGAATACACTACCCTGGACAGAAGAAGTATTTGACCTGTCAAATTATATAAGCAACAATGTCAAAATAAGATTCCTTATAGATGCGTATACCTTTTTCCAGGACTACACTGACTGGTGGATAGATGACATAAAACTTTTTGTTCCAGATGATAATGAGCCCCCCTATTTTAACGATAGAACTGTTTTATCTGATACAGGTTATACAGGTCCTTTCACGCTTCAGGCAAATGTGACTGATAATAACGGTGTTGATTCTGTCTGGATTTTCTACAGGGTAAATAGTGGTCAGTGGATTAAGGTGCCAATGACACCTCAGGGAAATGACTGGTATCAGGGAGAGATACCCCAGCAGAATTTAGGTGATGTTGTTGACTATTACTATAGGGCAAGGGATAAATTTATGTATCCGAATGAAGGTTCTGACCCTGTAGGGGCTCCTGATTATGGTTATTACTCATTCCAGATTGTTCCTGTCAGTGTTTCAGAAACAAAAATTGTTTTCCCTCGAATCTCAATACTCAATTCAGGGAAATTAAACCTGAAATTAATTCTTCCAAATCCTTCAAAAGCAAATATCAACATTTATGACCCCACAGGAAGAAAGGTTTTGACTCTATACAGGGGACTTCTTAAAACAGGAACCCACAGTTTCACAGTTGATTCAAAAAAACTTTCATCAAATGTTTATTTCTTAAAGATTAAACTTGGAAAGGAGAAAAAACTCTATAAGTTTGTAATTGTAAAATAAATTTTTTAGAGGAACTTTCATTAATCTTTAAAATTTATTTTTTATAAATTTGACTTCCTTGAGTTTTATCCATTATTTTTTTATTTCTTATGAAGGACAAAAGAAAAAGACAGAGTTTAATACTGGATATAATAAAAAAACATAAGGTGAAAAATCAATTTGAACTCCTTGATATTTTAAAAAAAGAAGGTTTTGAAACAACCCAGGCAACCCTTTCTAGGGATTTAAAAGAACTCGGAATAGTAAGAGTAAGAGACGAAAAGGGAGAATATATATATAAACAGATGGAGAAAGAGGAAATAAAGATAGAAGAAAAATTAAAAATAGTTTTTGAAAACTTTGTTAAAGAAGTTAAAAGGGTTAATAATTTAATACTTGTAAAAACAACCCCGGGAAATGCCCATGGTGTTGCAAGCTTGATAGATCATTGTGAAATAAAAGGCCTTGAAGGAACCGTTGCAGGGGATGATACAATCCTTGTTGTGGTAAATAATTTAAAGAATGCAAAGGAAATAGAAAGAAGATTTAAAGAACTGGTTTCCATCTAATTCTGCATAATTATTCAGTAATTTTCAAAGATTATTCATTAATTTGACATTTTATATTTATTTTTAGTATAATTATTCACTTAAATTGTATAAAAATTTATTCAGGGGGTAAAAAGTGAAAGAAAAGGTTGTGCTGGCATACTCAGGAGGGCTTGATACATCCTGCTGTATAAAGATGCTCAAGGAAAACCACAAAATGGATGTGATAACAGTTGCGGTTGATGTGGGTCAAAATGAAGATTTTGAAAAGATAAGAGAAAGGGCTTTGAATCTGGGAACGGAAAAGGCGTATATAATAGATAAAAAGGATGAATTTGTAAAAGAGTATATTGTCCCATCAATAATCTCAAACTCTCTTTACGAGGATAATTATCCTCTTTTTAGTGCCCTTTCAAGACCTCTCATTGCAAAAACAGTGGTTGAAATTGCAAAAAAGGAAAATGCACAGGCTGTCGCACATGGATGTACAGGAAAGGGAAATGACCAGATAAGGTTTGATTTGAGTTTTAAAATTCTTGCACCTGAACTTAAAATAATTGCTCCCATAAGAGAGTATTCTCTTTCAAGACCTGCCCTGATTGATTATGCAAAAGAAGCCAGCATCCCGATACCTGTGACAAAGGGAAAACCCTATTCCATAGATGAGAATTTGTGGGGAAGGTCAATTGAGGGTGGAATACTTGAAAACGCTGAAAGAGAAGTTCCTGAGGATGTTTATGAACTTACACGTCCTTTAAATCCTGTCTCTGATTCTCTCGATTACATTGAGATATATTTTAAAAAAGGAATACCAGAAAAGATAAACGATATGAAGATGCCACTCCTGGAAATAATTAAATATGTTAATAAAATTGCAGGAGCACATGGATTCGGAAGGATTGACCACATAGAAAGCAGGGTCATGGGGATAAAGTCAAGAGAAGTTTATGAAGCGCCCGCAGCACTCACATTAATTTATGCTCACAAATCTCTTGAATATATGACTCTGCCCAAAGACCTTTTATTTATTAAAAAATTCCTTGAAGAATATTTTTCAAGGCTCATTTACTCGGGTTTATGGTTTTCTCCCATGTGTTCTGCAATAAGAGCATTCATGGAAAAAACCCAGGAGCATGTTACAGGAAAGGTGAAAGTAAAATTTGATGGAGGAAGGATGGAAATTTGTGGAAGGGAATCTCCCTTTTCCCTTTACAGAAAAGACGTAGCAACCTATGAAAATTTTGAGGAATTTGACCCGAGATATCCAGAAGGATTTATCAAATTTATGGGAATGGATATAACCTTATATTCTGCACTTGAAAAGGAGGTAAAAAATGAGCTCATTTCATGATTTTAATAAAAGTATAGAAATTGATGAATTTTTATGGGATGCAGAGATTGAGGCTTCAAAGGCTTACGCAAAGGCTCTTTTTAAAGCGGGTATCCTTGATAAAAAAGAATTTAACTCAATCAAAAAAGCGCTTAAAAAAATAAAGGTAAATAAAAACCCGAATTCCTTTGAGGATGTTCATATGGCAGTATTGAACCTTTTAATTCAAAAAACTGGAAATTCAGGGAAAAAACTTCATACCGGAAGAAGCAGAAATGAACAGGTGGCAACCGACGAGAGAATCTGGCTTAAAGAGAAAATTTTTGAAATTTCAAAGGAAATAAAAGAACTCCAAAGGGTTATTGTTAAAATTGCGGAGAAAAATTTCGGAGTAATAATTCCGGGATATACACATCTAAGGCAGGCACAGCCTGTGCTTTTTTCTCATTATATAATGTCTCTTTTCTGGAAAATGCAAAGAGGAGAAGAAAGGCTTTTAGAGGCTTTAAAAAGGGTAGATGAATTACCCCTGGGCTGTGGAGCTTTTGCAGGAAGTTCTATTCCCATTGACAGGAATCTTTTAAAGAAAGAACTCAGGTTTTCTAAAATTTCGGAAAATTCCATTGACAGTGTTTCAGACAGGAACTTCATTTTAGAAGTTCTCTTTGCCCTTTCTCTTATCCTTCTGGATTTATCAAGGTATGCCGAGGATTTTATAATTTTTTCATCGGAAGAATTTTCCTTTATATACTTTGAAGATTTTGAGAAATTCGGAAGCAGTATGATGCCTCATAAGGCAAATCCAGATATCTTTGAACTTATAAGGGCAAAGGCAGGCAAAATTTTCGGATATCTAACATCCCTTTACATAGTTTTAAAAGGAACCCCGATTTCCTATAATAAGGATATGCAGGAGGACAAAATTCCGCTTAAAGAGGGAGTAGATACCGCTTTCAATACCATAAGGGCTTTTAAGGAAATGCTTGAGAAACTTAAAATAAACAAGGAGGAAATAAGAAGAAAGATGGGATATCTGGTTTATTCAACGGATATCGTTGATTATCTGATAGAGAAGGGAATGAACTTTGAGGATGCTTATGCGACCGTAAAAAAGTTGTGTGAATTCTCAAAAAGGGAAAATATACCCTTTGACTGCATTACCTTAAAGAAGTATAAGGAATTTTCATCCCTTTTTGAAAAGGATGTTTATCTTATCTTTTCACCTGAAAGTTCGGTGAGAAAAAAGAAAACTTACGGTTCTACTCATCCAGCCTGGGTAAAATTTCAGATTGATAAAGCAAAGGAAGTTTTAAAAAATACAAAGAATAAGTTATAATTAAAAACTGAATGTCAAAATATAAAAAGGTCCTCCTCATAGGTTCTGGTCCTATAGTAATAGGTCAGGCCTGTGAATTTGACTATTCAGGGACACAGGCATTAAAGGCTTTAAAAGAGGAAGAGATTAAAGTAATCCTTATAAATTCAAACCCTGCAACCATAATGACAGACCCTGAATTTTCTCATAAAACCTACATAGAGCCGATAATACCCGAAATTGTTGAACAGGTTATAGAAAAGGAAAGACCCGATGCAATTTTACCCACGATGGGAGGACAGACTGCCTTAAACATCGCGGTTTTATTAAAAGAAAAGGGGATTCTTGATAAATATGGTGTAAAGATGATAGGAGCGAGTTATGAATCAATTAAAAAGGCTGAGGACAGAATTTTGTTTAAAAAATCAATGGAGAAAATAGGGCTTAAAGTTCCACCATCCTTTTATGTTTCCTCTATTGAAGAGGCTTTAAAAAACTATAAAAAAATAGGATTTCCCCTTGTAATAAGACCTTCCTTCACCCTCGGAGGGACAGGAGGAAGAATAGTTAATAATTTGAAAGAGTTCAAGGAAGCTGTGAAAAATGCCTTAAAGATAAGCCCTGTTGAAAAAGCCCTTATAGAAAAATCCCTGATAGGCTGGAAGGAATTTGAACTTGAGGTGGTGAGGGATAAAAATGACAATGTGATTATTGTCTGTTCAATTGAAAACATTGACCCGATGGGTGTTCATACAGGTGATTCAATAACCGTTGCTCCGCAGCAAACTTTAAGGGATAAAGAATATCAGGATTTAAGGGATGCATCAATTGAAATAATGAGGGAGATAGGTGTTGATACAGGAGGTTCAAATATTCAGTTTGCTGTATCACCTGATCACGAGGAGTTTTATGTAATAGAGATGAACCCGCGAGTTTCAAGGTCTTCTGCACTTGCCAGCAAAGCAACAGGATTTCCAATTGCAAAAATTGCTGCAAAACTCGCAATAGGTTATACTCTGGATGAGTTAAAAAACGAAATAACCAAAATAACCCCATCTTCCTTCGAGCCAACCCTTGACTATGTTGCAGTTAAGATTCCGAAGTTTGCCTTTGAAAAATTTCCAGGAGCAGACCCATACCTTTCAACCCAGATGAAATCAGTTGGAGAGGTTCTTGCAATAGGCAGGAATTTTAAAGAGGCACTCCTCAAGGGAATAATTTCCCTTGAGGAAAGATGGACCGGTTTGAATTCCCTTGTTGAAAGATGGCTGAGCGATGGTAAACTGAAGTATTCTGAAGTAAGAGATTATCTTGAAGAGAATCTGAAAAAGTTTTCTCCCTACAGGATGTGGCTTATTGCAGATGCTTTGAGATGGGGTTTTTCCGTTGAAAGAATTTATGAACTGACAAAAATAGACCCCTTTTTCATTGAGCAGATAAAGGACATTGTTCTTCAGGAGGATGAAATTGTTAAAAAAACCATAGGAAGGCTCACAAAGGAAGATATTCACAGGACAAAGGAACTCGGATTTTCTGATAAAAGAATATCAGAACTTCTGGAACTTTCAGAGGAATCCATAAAGGAAATAAGAAGGGAATTAAAAATAAGACCCTGCTTTTACATGGTTGATACCTGTGCAGGTGAATTTCCTGCAAAAACTCCTTATTTTTATTCAACCTATGAAAAAGGGAAAAACGAGGCAAAGCTCTTTGGCAAAAAGGGTGTTGTAATTCTGGGTGCAGGACCATCAAGAATAGGTCAGGGAATAGAATTTGACTATATATGTGTTCAGGGAATATTCGCAATAAAGGAAGAAGATAAAAAGGGAATTTTGATAAATTCAAATCCTGAAACAGTTTCAACAGACTTTGATATTTCTGACAGACTTTATTTTGAACCCATTGAAAAGGAAAGAGTTCTGGAAATACTGGATTTTGAAAATCCCTATGGTGTTATTCTTCAATTCGGTGGACAGACTCCCTTAAACCTTGCAAGGGAAATTGAAAAGGAGGGCTTTAACATTCTGGGAACTTCCCCTTCTCAAATTGAAAGGGCAGAGGACAGAAGATTCTTCAGTGAATTGATTGAAAAACTGGGCTTAAAAAAACCGAGATGCAGGATTGCCTATGATGAAAAGGAAGCAATTGAGGCAATTGGTGAAATAGGTTTTCCAGTTTTAATAAGACCCTCCTATGTTCTTGGCGGAAGAGCAATGTATATTGCCTATGATATGGAGGATGTAAAAGGATTTTTAAAGGAAGTATTTGAGGTTTCAAAGGGAACCTCTGTTTTAATAGACGAATTTTTGCAGGATGCAAAGGAGTTTGATGTTGACGCGATATTCGATGGAAAGGATTTTTATCTATGCGGGATAATAGAACATATCCACGAAGCAGGAATCCACTCGGGTGATTCCTCAATGATTTTCCCACCCCTTTATACCCCTGAAAGGATTTTAAAGGAAATTGAAGAGATTGCCAGATTAATTGCAAAAGAACTTGAAATAAAGGGATTTATAAACCTTCAGATTGCCTTAAGGGACGAAGATATTTATATTCTTGAAGTAAACCCCAGGGCATCAAGAACAGTTCCCTTTTTATCAAAAGCACAGGGAATACCTTTTGCAAAGATAGGGGCAAAGGTTATTCTCGGAAAGAAATTAAAAAACTATTTAAGGGATAGAAAAGAAATAAAACATTATTCGGTAAAGGAGCCTGTTTTTTCCTTTTCAAAACTCCCTGGAACAGACCCTCTTTTAGGACCAGAGATGAGGTCAACAGGTGAGGCGATGGGGACAGATAAAAACCCCTATTCCGCATTTTTAAAGGCTTATACAGGTGCGGGATGGAAGATGAACAAAGGGAAAAAAATTTTTATATCCGTAAGGGATGCCCATAAACCCCTGATTTTGAAAATCGCAGAGATTATAAAAAATATGGGATATGAAATCCTTGCAACAGAGGGAACAGCAAACTATCTGAAAAAGCACGGGATAGAATGCAGGGAGGTCAGAAAAATAAGTGAAGGATTTAATGAGATAATAGAACTTATAAGAAAGGGTGAAATAAGTGCAATAGTAAATACACCTTTAAGAAAAAATGAAATTCAGGATGCAAAAAGGATAAGATGGAATGCAATTCTTTACGGTATCCCCTGCTTTACAACAATATCCCAGGCAGGAATATTTTTTGAAGCAATTAAGAGGGTAAAGCAGTTAAAATTGTTTAAACCACTCTGCAAAATTTAAATGAAAAGGGCTTATCTTTTGCTGGAAAACGGAAAAATTTTTGAAGGAAAACCTTTCGGAAAAAGAGGGAAAAACTTTGGTGAAATAGTTTTCTGCACATCAATGACAGGTTATCAGGAAATTTTAACAGACCCCTCTTATAAAGGGCAGATTGTTGTTTTAACCTACCCTTTAATAGGAAACTACGGAATTCATAAAAATGATGATGAAAGCAGAAAACCCTGGGTTGAGGGATTTGTTATAAAAGAACCCTTTAAAAATCCCTTTCATAGAAGTTCTGTTTCAGACCTTGAAAAATATCTGGTAAAAAATGGAATTACAGCAATATGTGATGTTCCGACAAGGGAAATAACAAAGATAATAAGAGACAAAGGTGCGATGAAGGCATGTATTTTTCAGGAAGGAGAAAGTTTAAATAAAGTTAAAAAGGAACTAAAGGAATTTCCCTCCATTGTCGGAAGGGATCTGGTAAAAGAAGTTACAATAAAAGACGCCCTTGTAAGAAAAAAGGGGAAGCCCTTTATCGCTGTTTATGATTTTGGATGCAAAGAATCAATTTTAAAAAATCTTGAGAAATTAAACCTCGGAATAAGGGTTTATCCTGCTGATTTTCCTGCAGAGGAAATTTTAAAGGAAAAGCCCGAATTTGTAATGCTTTCAAACGGGCCTGGGGACCCTGAGCCTTTAAAGTATGCAATAGAAAATGTGCAGAAAATTATTGGAAAAATAAAAATCTATGGAATTTGTCTGGGACATCAAATTCTGGGGCTTGCCCTGGGTGCAAAAACCTATAAATTGAAATTCGGACACAGGGGTGCAAACCATCCTGTAAAAAATCTAAAAACAAAAGGGGTGAGAGTCACAACCCAGAATCACGGGTTTGCAGTTGATGAAAAGACATTGCCAAAAGACGTCAGAATAACCCATATTTCTTTATTCGATAATACTCTTGAGGGAATGGAGAGCCAAAAATTAAAATTCAAATCAGTTCAATTCCATCCAGAAGCATCCCCTGGTCCGAGGGATGAGATAAGTTTCTTTGGATTTTAAGTCTTTTAAACTCTTATAATAAACAATATGCTAACATTTTTGTTCACAGATATTGAAGGCTCAACAAAAAAATGGGAAAAATTCAAAGATAAAATGGCTGAGGCTCTGAAAAAACATGATGTTATTTTAAAAGAATGTATTAATGAATACAATGGAGAAATAGTAAAGCATACAGGGGATGGAGTATTTGCTGTTTTTAAGAAAAAAAATCCCTTAGAGTGTGCTGTTGAGATTCAGAAGAGATTTTTTAAGGAAAACTGGGAAAGTGTGGGAGGATTGAGAATTCGCATCGCAATTCATGCAGGCATTGCTGAAAAAAGGGGCAATGATTATTATGGCACAGATGTTAATAGAACAGCAAGGGTTTTGCAGGCAGGATGGGGTGGACAGATTTTATTGACAGAGGAAATAGTTAAAAATTCCACCCTTCCTGAAAATGCAGAAATTATTGACCTTGGAACCCATAAGTTAAAAGACCTTTCAGAACCAAAAAAAATTTATCAACTCATTCATTCAGATTTACCTTTAAAAAAATTCCCGCCTCTTAATTCTCTGTCCTGTCATCCAAACAATTTACCCATTCAAACAACACCTTTTATTGGAAGAAAAAAAGAGGTTTCAGAAATTGTGAAAATTTTAAAAAGTCCTGAATGCAGAATTTTAACACTTACAGGCTCAGGTGGAATTGGAAAGACAAGACTTGCAATTCAGGCAGGTGCTGAGATAATTGAGAATTTTCCTGATGGGGTGTTTTTTGTGCCCCTTGAACTTCTGGATTCAAAGGAACTCATTGTGAATAAAATTGCTGATTCCATAGGTTTTAATTTTTATAGCAGGGAAGAACCAGTTATTCAGCTCATAAACTATTTAAAGGAAAAGGAAATGCTTTTAATCATGGACAATTTTGAACATATTATAGAGGGAGCAGAGATTGTTTCACAAGTTTTAAGAAATACAGGAAAAATTAAATTTTTTATAACTTCAAGAGAGGTTTTAAAAATTCATGGTGAATGGATTTATGAATTAAAGGGGCTTGATTTCCCGGGGGATAGAAAAAAGTTTCAGGAATATAGTGGGATTCAAATTTTTATAAATGGGGCAAAGAGAATAAAGCCTGATTTTGTTCCGTCTGATGAGGATAAAGAGTATATTGCTAAAATATGTCAGATTGTTCAGGGATTACCCCTTGCAATAGAAATCGCATCTGCATGGGTAAAAATGCTTTCCTGCAAAGAAATTGCCGAGGAAATTCAGAAAAATATGGATTTTCTTTCAAGTTCCTTGATGGATATACCCGACAGACACAGAAGTTTAAGAGCAGTATTTGATTATTCCTGGAAGCTTTTGAATGAAGATGAAAAAAGAGCAATTTCCTGTTTGTCTGTTTTTAAAGGAGGCTGGACAAAGGAATCCGCAAAGGAAGTTGCAGGTGTCAATTTAGTTCTACTTTTATCCCTTATTAATAAATCTCTTGTAAAAAAAGAGAATTCAAGATATAATATGCTTGATTTAACCATGAAATATGCAGAAGAGAGATTAAAGGAAAATCCTGAGGAATATAAAAGCATTAAACAGAAACATACAAGTTATTACGCTGATTTCATAGATGAGAAAAAAATGTACATGAGAAAGCCTGAACAGAAGGAGAAATTTGAGAAGCCTGTTTTAGAAGAGATTGAGAATATAAGAGAAGCATGGAAGTATGCAATTGAAAGCAGACTAATAGAGGAAATAGACAGATTTATAGAACCCTTACATTTCTTTTATAATGAGAAAGCAAGATATCAGGAGGGGAGGTTGTTTTTTGAAATGGCTGAGAATTGTCTGTGCGATTTAAAAAACGAGAAAGGTGTTGTATTATATTCAAAAATACTTGCAAGGCTTGGAAGCTTTTATTCCTCCATGGGCTTTTACAGGGAAGCTGAAAGGTGTCTTGAAAAGGCTTTAAAAGTTTTTAAAAAGTTTAATCTGGAGAAGGAAACTGCCATGGTATACAGTGAGTTTGGTGGGATTTCCTTTTATCTTCAAGACTATAAAAAGGCAGAGGTTTTTTTTAAAAAGGCTCTTGAAATCGCTGAAAAATTAGATGAAAAATATAATATTTCAGGATTTATAAATAACATAGGTGTGGTGTATCTGCAAACAGGAAAATATGACAGTGCAAAAGATTTATTTGAGAAAAGTCTTGAAATATCTAAGGAATTAAACTATAAAAAGGGGATAGCAATAGGTTTCGGCAATTTAGGACTTATATTTCATCATAAAGGTGACTATAAAAAGGCAGAGGAATTTCTCAAGAAAAGTCTGGAGATTGAGATAGAACTTGAAAATAAACTCGGTGTTGCAAACACATGCCATAATCTCGGTCTTAATTATAAATATATGGGAAATTATGAAAAGGCAAGAGAATATTATGAAAAAGCCCTTGCAATAAGGAAAGAAATAGGAGACAGGATGGGGATAACCATCTCCCTGAATAACCTCGCAAATTTGAGTCTTGAAAAAGGTAATTATGACGATGCAGAGACTTTTTCCAGAAGATGTCTGGAATTAAATGTAGAGCTCGGTAATGCTGTGGGTGAAACAGGAGCTCTTTGTATTCTTGGTAAAACCTTAATTGTTAAAAAAGAACCTGATAAGGCAGTTAAATATATTTATGACGCATTGAAAAAAGCTCTGGAACTGAATGTTGAGATTTACATTAAATATGGAATTTTTGATTCTGCAGACTTTTTTATTATGAAAAAAAACTACGAGACTGCTTTAAAAATTCTCATTTATTTAAAAGAAAATTATAAAGAGGAATTTGAAAAAAAGGTTGAAAAAAAACTTGCAGACCTTAAACTTGATTCAAAAGTTCTGGAAAAAGTTTCAGCAGAAATAAGTGGCAAAAATCTTATGGATTTTGCAAAAGAAATTGTTGAAGAAATTAATTCTTATTTAAAGCATAGTTTTTAGAATTTTATGAAACAGAACCACAAAAAACTTTTAAAAATTGCAAAAGAGGTTTTAAAAAATTCCTATTCTCCCTATTCAAATTTCAAAGTTTCAGCAGTTCTTCTAACAGAAGAAAACAAAATATTCACAGGAATTAATATAGAAAATGCGTCCTATGGACTTACATTATGTGCAGAAAGGGTTGCAATATTTAAAGCAATATCAGAAGGATACAAAAATTTTAAAGCAATCTTAATTTATGCTGATAAAAATCCCTGTTATCCCTGCGGGGCATGTCTTCAGGTGATGGCAGAATTCGATGAAGATATGGAAATTCTTTTATTTGATGGTAAGAAAATCTTAAAGAAAAAACTTAAGGATTTGTATCCTTTTGCCTTTTCTATTTGACAAAAGTTTTTTATTTTCCTTATATTCAGTTTCAAACTATGAAAGCAGAGGATAATAACAAGAGATGCGGGTATTTCCTGAACAAAGAAGAAATCTTAATCTTTCAATATTTTGCATATTTCATGAATATTCTCTAAAACTTTCATCAAAAAAATTCACAGGAGGTTAAAATGGTACAAAAAATATCTCTGGCATTCCAGAATATCGTGCTATCACAAATAGTAAAAATAAGTGAGAGGGTAAGGGAAAAGGCTGTTGAATTTGAAAAAACACATAAAAAGCCCTTTATAAGATTTCAAAGGGGCGATCTGGGAATAGATATTCCTGCATATGTCAGAGATGCAATAAATGAGGGGCTTGAAAAGGGGCTTACAAAATATCCAAAGTCTGGTGGTGAGCCATGGTTCAAGGATGCTGTCATAAACCATCTTGAAGAAATGGGTATTAAAAATATAAAAAGGGATAATGTTATTGCTACTTACGGAGGGCAGGAAGGTCTCCAACTTGTATTTTCCCTTTTCAGGGGTTCAAAATGCCTTGCCTTTTCTCCCTGCTGGAGCTGTATGCTGGATAACATCTTTCCCTATTCTGAAACAGATTATAAACTTTTACCCCTTAAAGAGAATTTTGAAATAGATTTTGATGAGTTTGAAAAAAATTTAAAGCACTCTGATATTTTATACTTAAACAACCCCCATAATCCTACGGGTAAAGTTTTTACCTACGAGGAACTTGAAAGGATAAATCACCTGTGTAAAAAATACGATGTTTTGATTGTTTCTGATGAAGCCTATAAAGACATTATATTTGACAATAACAGATTCCATAGTATGCTGGAATTTGATAATAAAGATGTTGTCTCTGTTTTCACCTTTTCAAAATCCTTTGCAGCAACAGGTTTCAGGGCAGGATACACGGTTTCAAGAAACTCCTTTATAATAGAAAAGATGACACTGGGTGATTATTCCCAGACCGCAGGAGTTGTTACCTTTATCCAGTATGCTTTTAAAGTTGCTCTTGAAAATAAGGAAGAAAAGGATAAGTGGCTCAAATGGTTTTTAAATAAACTTAAAAAAAGAAGGGATATTGCTTATGAGGAGTTAAAGGAATTTGTTAAAGATGTTTATAAACCCGGTGGAACCTTTTACTTTTTTGTAAATTTAAAAGATTTGATCAAAAAGGAAGTTAAAAATTATGATGAATACATCCTTGATTTACTTATTGAAAACGGTGTTGCAGTAACTCCTGGTTCTGCATTCGGAAGAGATTTTGAAGGATTTATAAGAATTTCAACATCAGCCCTTGAAGAAAATTTAATAAAAGAAGGGATTAAGAGAATAGGAGAAATTTTTAAATCTATTTGACATTTAAAACTTACTTACATTAAAAGTAATACACTTTAAAACAGGAGGTGTAATATTTGTTCTGACATGTCTGATATGGATGGCTGTATCAGGTGGCGGAGCAAAAGGATTTGTGCTCTCAAAGGGGAGAAGTGCGTCTTCTTATAAAAATATAAATTTTTCCTTTAAAAATCCCTTATTTCTTCAAAAAAAGCTGAAAGGAGGTGTGTCATGAGGATATACTCTGATGTGACCAAACTATTAGGAAATACTCCACTGGTAAGGATAAATAAATTGACCAGAGGACTGGATGTAAAAGTTTATGCAAAGATGGAATGCTTTAACCCCTTGAGTTCCGCCAAAGATAGAATTGGTGTCAGTATGATTGAAGATGCTGTTATTACAAATTCTAAAAAACTCTATGAGGAATTGAAGTTCCATCAGAATACAGTTGGAGCTGTCCCTGGTCCTTTTGATTGTTTCCTGGTTTTAAGAGGAATAAAAACCCTTTCTTTAAGAATGGGAGGATACTGTGAAAATGCAATGAAAATTGCAGACTTAAAAAAAATTAATGCATTAAAGTTTAAAATAAGTCTTTAAAAAATGAAAAGAAGATTGATTTTAGCAGATGGAGCTTTTGGAACATACCTTTATAAAAAAGGTATTCCCTTAAACAAAAATTTTTCTCTTCTGAATAAAGAAACCCCCGAGTTTATAAAGAGTATTCACAGGGAATATATTCTTGCTGGTGCCCAGCTTATTGAAACAAATACCTTTGGTGGTAATCTTTATAAAATACAGGATGAGAGTCTTTGCTATGAGCTCAATCTTTTTGGAGCAAAAATTGCCAGAGAAGTGGCACAGGATAAGATAATTGTTGCGGGAAGTGCAGGACCTGTAGGGAAGCCTCTTTATCCTTTTTCAGAGATAAAAAAAGAGGATATAAAGAATTACTTTTACTCTCAGATAAAAGGGTTGATTGATGGAGGAGTTGATTTAATAGCGGTCGAAACTCAGATTCTGATAGAGGAAGCAGAAGAAATTCTTAAAACAATAAAAGAGATAAAAAAAGATATACCCATTATTTTAAGTTTTTCATTTACAGAAGAGAAGACAACCCCCTATGGTGTTTCTGTTAAGGATATTGTTGAACTTGGGGAAAGGTTTAAAGTGAACTATGTGGGAGCTAACTGTGGAATAGGCCCTTCTGTGGCAATGGATATAATAAGGGAATTTGTATCAGGCACAAAAATACCTGTTTGCTCAATGCCAAATGCAGGTATGCCAGTTTATGGAAAAAAAGGATTTTTCTATCCTTCTCATCCTGAACATTTTTCAAAATATGCTATTCAGATGGTTAAAGAGGGTGTTGAAATAATAGGTGGTTGTTGTGGAACAGAACCAAAACATATATCAACTATAAAACAGAATCTGATGGAAATAGGTTGTGAAAAAAAGAAAAAAAGGATTTTTATAAAAGAGAAAAAGAAAAAAGAACCAGCGGTTTTAAAAGAGGAAAATCCTTTTAAAGAAAAGATTAAAAGTGAACAGTTTATAATTTCCCTTGAAGTCTATCCTCCAAAGGGAATATTGACAGACAGAAAAATAGAAAGGCTTAAAAGACTTAAAGAAAAAGGACTTATTTTTGTGAATGTGGTTGACCTTCCCCTTGCAAAGATGAAGATGTCAGGTATTGTCTTTGCACATCTTATAAAGGAAAGGATAGGTCTTGAACCAATACTGCATTTTACATGTAGAGATAGAAATGTTTTAAGCATACACGCTGATTTACTTGGCGCAAGAGCACTTGGAATAAAAAACATTCTTGCATTAACCGGTGACCCACCAATTATCGGGGATTACCCCCATGCAACCGCAACCTATGATTTGACATCTGCAGGTCTTTTAAAGCTTATAAAACTTTTTAATCAAGGTAAAGATATTTCAGGGAAAAATATTGATATTAAACTGGATTTTTTTGCAGGAACATCCCTTTCCTTTTCTGACATAGAAGATGAAAAAAGAATTAATGAGAAGATTGATTTTGGGGCAGAATTCTTTTATACCCAACCCCTTTACAACAAAGGTTACATTCAGAAGTTTAAAGAAAAATTTGATTTTCCTGTTTTTGCTGGTCTCCTTTTATGTAAAGATTTTAAGCAATTTGAATATTTTGCAAAAGAGGTTCCGGGAATTGAGATACCTGAAGAAATTTCCATGAAATTTGAAAAGTTTAAGAAAGAATTTTTAAAAGTTCAGATGGAATTTGCTTTGAATTTAATTGATGAGTTTAAAGACATTTTAAATGGGATTTATATCGTATGTCCCGGCGTTGAAACAGAAATAATTGAAAATATAATTAAAAAAGGAGTTTATAATGAAAGCGTATGAGGATGTCACAAAGCTTGTAGGGAACACCCCCCTTGTAAAAATAAATAAGCTCACTGAAGGTCTTTATGCAGAAATATATGCAAAACTGGAGTTTTTTAATCCTTTGAATTCTATAAAGGACAGAGTTGCAGTTGCAATTATTGAAGATGCTGAGAATAAAGGTTTGATTGACAGGGATACTGTGATAATTGAGGCAACAAGTGGGAATATGGGTATAGGACTTGCCTTTGTGTGCGCCTATAAGGGATATAAATTTCTTGCCCTTATGCCGGAGACTGCAAGCAAAGAGAGAATAAAGATTATGAAATTTCTTGGAGCAGAAGTAATTTTAACACCCGGAGAGGAAGGCACAAAAGGTGCTTTTGAAAGAGCGAAAAAAATGATTAAAAGCTACAAGAAAACTTTTATGCCCTCCCAATTTACAAATCCTGTAAATCCTGGAATTCATAGAGAAACAACCGGGCGCGAAATATGGAATGATATGGATGGCAAACTGGACATTTTTGTCGCAGGAGTCGGAACAGGAGGAACAATAACGGGTGTTGGAGAGTTTTTAAAATCAAAGAATGAAAATATAAAAGTTATTGCTGTTGAACCTGAAAAGGCACCTTTGCTCTCAAAAGGAAGATTTTCTCCTCATAAAATTCAGGGAATTGCATCGGGTATGATTCCAGAAGTTTTAAACAGAGAAATAATAGACGAAATAATACTTGTAAAGGAAGAAGATGCCTTTGAGACATCAAGAAGACTTGCAAGAGAGGAGGGAATATTTGCAGGAATTTCATCAGGGGCAAATATGTGTGCAGCTCTTGAGGTTGCGAAAAGAGAAGAAAATAAAAACAAGAAGATAGTTACAATCTTCCCGGATACTGCAGAGAGATATTTATCAACAGAATTGTTTGAAGGCTTTTAAGAAGGAGGTTGGGAATTCAAGAAGACATGCAATTTATTTTTTATATCTGAGTTCATCATAAATTTCTCCAGGAGTCCGAATTCTTATTTTAAATATTTTAAAGGAGGTGAGAGTTGAAGAAAAAAATTCAAGAGATAAATGAGAGAATAAAAAAGGGGAAAGCGTGTGTTTTAAGGGCTGATGAGGTAGTGGAAATGGGGAAGAAGGAAGGAATAAAGGAAGTGCTTAAAAAGGTCGATGTGGTTACAACCGGTACATTCGGTATGATGTGTTCCTCGGGAGCATTCATAAATACAGGACATTTTGAACCACCCACAAAACTTGAAGATGTTAGTTTAAACAACGTTAAGGCATACGGGGGAATTGCAGCAGTTGATATTTACATAGGAGCGACAGAAAGAGCTAATGGGAGGAAAGATTATGGAGGTGCCCATGTTATTGAGGACCTTGTTAAAGGTAAAAAAGTCAGACTTAAAGCAAAGGCTGACCCTACGGACTGTTATCCGGGTAAAGAAGTAGATGTTTATATTTCTCTGAAAAATGTTAATCAGGCATTTTTATTCAACCCCAGAAACTGTTATCAAAATTATAGTGCAGCAACAAATTCAACAAATGAACTTCTTTATACCTACATGGGGTTACTCCTGCCCAATTTTGGAAATGTGGCATTTGCAACATCGGGTGAATTATCTCCACTTTTTAAAGACCCCCATCTGTGCACCATAGGCGTAGGAACGCAAATTTTTCTTGCAGGTGCAAGAGGCTATGTGGTATGGGAAGGAACCCAGTTTAACTCTAAGGCAAAAAGAGATGAGAAAACAGGTATTCCAGAGTCTCCTGCCGGAACACTGGCTTTAACAGGCAATTTAAAGGAAATGAATGCTGAATTTCTAAAGGCTGCCTATATAAAAGGGTATGGAATTTCTCTTTTTGTTGGGATAGGTATTCCGATACCTGTAATTGATGAGGAGATGGCTTTTTATGTTTCAATACCGAATGAGATGATAAAGACAAAAATAATTGATTACGGAGTTAAGAGATTAAAAAGACCTGTTATAAAGGAGGTTAACTATGCTGAACTTTTTTCAGGATGGATTGAGATTAAAAATAAAAAGGTAAAAACAGAACCAAGAACAAGTCTGTATAAATCAAAAAGAATTGCCGAAATCCTGAAAAGATGGATTTTAAAAAAGAAATTTTATTTAACAGAATGTGTTAAAAATTTACCAGTTGAAGGAGTTTTTAAGCCATGGAGAGAAATATAAAAGAAAGAGTGTTTTTACTTTTTTCTAAAAAAGTAGTCAATTACCCTGTTACAGCAACTCTCATAAAGAGAAAGAATGTCATGGTCAACATTCTGAAAGCGGAAATTATGCCCAATGAAGATGGTTACATGCTTGTTGATGTGGAAGGAAGGAAAAAAGATATTGAAGATGCAAAACTTTTTCTTAAACAAAAAGGCGTTTCAATATTTCATGTATCAGAAAAGGTGATTATTCACGAAGAAGAATGTGTCCATTGCGGTTCTTGCACAGGCGTATGCATTCCAGGAGCTCTTTATCTGGATAAAAATCACAGGTTAAAATTTGAACCTCAAAAATGTATCCTCTGCACTTTATGCAGGGAAACCTGTCCAACAAATGCAATTGAGATAATTGGATAGATTTTATAGAAAGATTGTAGATTATACTCTGTCATATCAGATTGAGATAAAATACAAATTCACCAACTTTTTGATCCTGAGTGATAAAAAACTGGATAAGAAGAAAATTCTACGAGAGATAAAAAGAATTTACAAGGAAATTGAGAGTTATACTTTAAAAAAACCTCTTTTTGTTTCTTCTTTAAAACCCCTTAAAGAAGAAAATCCTCCTTTACCTTTAAAAGAGCTTTTTAAATATTCTCAAAAAACAGGTCTTGGCCCCCTTGCGGGAATTGCGGGATTTTTTTCAAAAAGAATTGCTGAATTTATAAAAGATAGATTTAATCTGGAAAATTTAATAATAGAAAACGGAGGTGATATATTTTTAAAAAGGAACAGGGATTCCAGAATACTCATATATGCGGGAGATTCTCCTTTCAGTATGAGAATGGGATTCAAACTTGAAAAGGGAGAATACGGAATTGCAACCTCTTCAAAATCTGTGGGACATTCCCTCTCTTTTGGAAATACAGATGTTGCAACCGTAATATCTGAAAATCCTGTTTTTTCAGACTTTTATGCCACCTATTTTGGAAACATTATAAAAAATGAAAAGGATATAAAAGAAGCCTTAAAAATAGCTCGGAAAACAAAAGAAATTAAAGGGTTAATAGTAATTTTAAAAGACAAAATAGGAATTTATGGAGTTGAAATTTTTAAGATTGACAATAAAAATTGAATTTTCAAACATTTAGATTTTTCAGAATGGTTTTTTATACCTGTTTTATTTTTGATTTACTTTTTAATTCGCACAGCATAAGCAAAAGGGTAAAAGTATTTACGCCATAACTCATCAGAGGATTTGAACTTATTATCAGAGTAAAAATAATCAATTAATGCTTCACGAAGTCTCAAAAGCTCTTTTAATTTTTTTCTGTTTTTAAAATCCTTTATTGTGAGGTCAAGCAGTTCCAGCGCACGTTCAATTGCCTTGAGACTGTATTCTGTTTTCTTATTTCGCCATAATATTGCTCTTTCAACTTCACCACCTATATTTGCCATCTGCTCAAAGAATGATAACTCAAACCATCTTCCATCTGCCAGACTTTTAGGTTGATAATTCATTCTATAACCAGTTTATTAACGATTTCTATTATTTTTTTTCTTATTTCAGGGTTATCTATATCACGGGTTAAATTATTCTGGGAAGGTCTTATGTTTATAAGTGAATCGAACTCAATCCAGCTTTCATCCTGAATTTCTGGATATAGATTAATCCCCCATAAACCTTCCTGTTTTGAACCATTTTCTATAAGCAATGCCTCCTCATCTGAATGAAGTTCACCTCCAACCGCCATAATTCCCCTTTCAATATCCACAACCGCTTTAACAAGGTTGCCAAACATATCTTTTGCCATTTCTTTTAGTTCATCTCTGGATATTCTGTCTCTAATAATTTTCATAATTTAAAATTATAATCTCTGAAACCGAAATTTTCAAATTCTTTTCGTGATGTCTCAATTTCAAATAAAATCTCTCCTCTCTTATCCTCACTCCATCTGTCACAAAATACTTCTAAATCTTTTTACATAAAAAGAGGAAGAATAAATTAAAATTATTTTTAGAATGTCTCCTGGAATAAAGGGCAAAACCCCCATTAACAAAAGGGAATAAAAGGATTTTTTAAATGAGAAAAACACCCCCAGCCCGAGTATTCCGAGAGTATAAATTATTGAAAGGGAAATAAAAGAAACAAAAAATATTTTTGATTTCCTGAAAGGTGGATTTAACAGTTTTCCCATTATAAATGATGCAATGGGGAAGGCAATTAGATAACCACCTGTAGGACCAAACAAAATATTTATTCCTGCACTGGTTTTTGCAAAAACAGGAATTCCCATAACTCCTAAAAAGAGGTAAAATAACTGGGACAGGAACCCTCTGGAAGCTCCTAAGTACATTCCTGAAAGCAAAACAAAGAATACCTGAAGGGTTATTGGAACGGGTGTAAAGGGCAGGGGAATGTAGATATATGCTCCGAATGCAGTAAGAATTGTAAATGTGAAGATTGCAAAAGTCTTTACAAGAATTAAAGGGATTTTCCATTCCCTTTCCTTTAAAAGTGTTTCCATCACTTTAACCTCCTATCTCCTTTAATGCAAGATTTTTGCCTTCAACCATATTTTTTAACTTTTCAAAAGTAATCTCCCATGTTCTTGTTCTCAATCCGCAATCAGGAGCAATAAATATTTTTTCAGGGTCTTTAATTTTCTCATAGGCATATAGGATTCTATCTCTTATAAGTTCTGGAGGTTCAACAAAGTCAGTATGCACATCTATAACACCGAGCCCTATGATAAAGTTGAAATTTTTTAAATCATCAAGGATTTTATAACCGGTCCTCACATTCTCTTTTAATCCCAACTCCCTCGTGTCCCTGTTTGCATATTCAAAATGAAGTTCTTTCACAACACCCTGAATTTTCTCGAGATAGGGAAATAAGAGTTTATAATCAGAAAAGCATATATGAATGCTGAAAAAAGCGTCTTTATGGAGTTCCTTTATAGAATCAATAAGGGAATTTATAAAAATTTCTATTTCATCGGGTTTTGTTGTTGCAGCAGGCTCATCTATCTGCAAAAAATTTGCCCCTTCCTCTTTTAAAGATTTTAGATTGGGATAAATAATATTTTCTGAAAGGTCCTTTAAAAAATTTTCTCTGGCAATCTGTTTTCTTTTAACGAAATTTTTTTCAGGAACATTCTTGATATAGTATTCATCAAAGGACCAGTCCATAAGGGTATAGGCACCGGTAAGGGGTATCTTCACGGGTTTTTTGACAAATGATGAAACTGTTTTATATTCATTTACATGATAGAATTTTTTTAATTTCGGTTTGCCCACGCATGCAGCTTTCTTAAAATATTTATTATCAAAACTTTTGACATATCCTTTAAATTCAAAACCTTCTATATTTTTAACGGGGTATTCGTACATTTCAACTCTGTGCTGTTCACCGTCATAAACAAGGTCAATACCTGTTTTTTCGAGCATCTTTGTTGCAAAAAAAGATGAAAAATAAATTATCTTTTTTCTTTGTTCAGAGGAAAAATCTTCCTTTTTTCGCAAAATTTCAAACAGTTCCTCGCATTCATTCTTTAAATCAAGAAAATCCGCCCATTTACGGGCACTTTTAATATCCTCATCATCAAGTTTTCTTTTAGCAATTGCCTTTACCCTCCATGAGGGCTTTGCAAGAGAACCTATTTCATGGGCTAAAAAGGGTTTCATTTTAACTCTCCACATTTTTTAATAAATTAAATTTTTGATTTGCAACTTTTTGAGGCAGAAATAGAAAATCACAGTTTCCACAGAGGTAAATGTTTTTCGTTATATTTTTTAGATTTTTAACAAGTTCTTCAATTTCCTCTTTTCTTTCAATCCATGAATTTTCACAATCAACTATTCCTGCAACAAGAGTTTTTCCATTATCCCATTTTTTTATATCCTCAATGCTGTTCCTTAAAAGGTCAATTCCTATTCCCTTTAAAGGAAGTGCAAGCAGAAAATCCAGAGCACCGCTAATTTTACCAAAATAGGTTTGAGTTATAACCTCGTATCCCTTTTTGTAAAGTTCTTCATAAAATTTTCTTAAAATGTTTTTTTCTTCATCTTTTATATCCTTTTTAACAATTACAGGGTCTTCAAAAAATACAATTCCTTTTCTTTTTGGAACTATAATTTCACAAATATCCTTTATTAAATCACATAAACTTTTTAAATCAATCCCTTCTGAAAATTCTTTGAATAAAAGGGGAGAGGGTAAAATTAAAAGTCTTTTTAAATCTTTATCCGGCAATTTGAAATACTTCTCAATCCATTCATCAATTTTATTTTCCTTTATTTTGAATTTTCTTTCAAAGTATAAAACCCTGTAAAAGGAATTTGTTTCAAAATATCTTTTAAGACCGCCTGCATTTACACCTTCAATTATTTCTGAAAAGGGTCTTAAAAGGTCCTGCCAGTTTAAAAGTCCATCACTTATGTATTCCATATCCTTTTGCATTTCAAAGATGGTTTTATAATCCTCCTTATATTTTTCAATCACCTCTTCTTCTGAAACTCTTTTCCTCTCAAAATCCATGGTTGCACGCACAAGTTTATCAGACCTTGGATAGATTCCGTTTAAAAATATTTTTTTCATAGCGAGCAGTATTTTAAAGAAATTAAGTTTACAATTTCAAATCTATCCTGTGTTTAATTGATTCTGTCGAAAAATAAAGCAGATATTTGACCTGTGAGTTGTAATTTCAACTCACTTGACAAAAATTTTTAAAATTCTTTAAAATTATATCTTTTTTGAAAAAATGTTTGAAATAGAATTTGAAAGGGGTGATATGGAAGGAGATAACCATGCAAACTGGGAACTGCGTTCACTAAAATCTGCGAGATTTATAGAAAAGAAAATTTTGAGGAACTATACTTTCCTCTTTTAATTCCATTTAATTCAAAATTTAATAATAATTCTGCTCCAAAAATTTTAACTCAGAAAGGAGATGTATTTATTCTTAGGGAGGATATTACCCCTCAGGTAATCCAGAAACTTAAGAAAGAGAAAAACCTCAGAAAAGTCTATTATTTTGACAGGATATTTAGATACTCAAGAGAGGGTGAAATAAAAGAGTTTATTCAGGCTGGTGTTGAAATAATAAATAGAGAAGAAAAATCCAGTTTTGAAGTTGTAAAACTTGCGTTAAAGACACTGAGGTTTCTTGATAAAGATAAATATGTTCTTTCCATAATAGATATTAAGGGCGGGAAAATAGACGAAAAGTTTTTAAAGGGATTCCGTAACAGGAGAGTAATTGTTGATAAGACAATTTCACCGACGAAAAAATACTATACAGGAATTTACTTTGAAGGATTTTTATCCTATCTTCCTTTTGAGATTTTAAGAGGTGGTGAGTATGAAATAGGAGGTAAAAAATGCGTGGGATTTGCAATGGAACTGCCATTAGAATTGGTATACCAAAAGGCAGACTTATGGAAAACACGATAAGACTATTTAAAAAAGCAGGATTGATTAAAAAATTTGATGAAAAAACAAGGAATTTAAAAGTTACAGATGGGGATAAGGAATTTTATATATTAAGAAATTATGATATTCCGCTTTTTGTTGAGCAAAACTCACTCAACATGGGGATTGCAGGATATGATGTTATAATTGAGAGAAAGTGTAATGTTTCAATACTTGCTGATTTAAAATTCGGCTATGGTAAACTTGTTCTTGCTGTTCCTGAAAACTCCAGTACACAGAGCCTTTATGACCTTAAAAATAAAAGAATTGCAACAAAGTATCCTGAAATAGCAAAGAATCTTCTCTCAGATTTAGAGCCTGAAATATTTACCTTAAAGGGTTCTGTTGAAATTGCTCCTTATATCCATCTTTCAGATGCAATACTGGATATAAAGTCAACAGGTAAAACATTGATAGAGAACAGGTTAAAGGTTATAAAGGAATTCTTTGAGATTTCTGCAAAACTTATAGTGAATAAAACTTTTTACAGGTTAAATTATAAAGTTGTTCAGGAGATAAAAAGGAGTGTTGAAAATGGAGTGCGAGAGAGTGGTCAGTAGAGTAATTGAGGATATCAGAAAAAAGGGGGATTATGCACTTATTTATTATGTGGGAAAATACGATAGATACGAAATTAAAGACAGAAAGTTATTTCTTAAGCATGAGGAGATTGAAGATTACAAAAACAGAATTCCTGAAGACTTTCTGATTTATTTTAAAGAAATGAAAAAAAATATTGAAAAATTTGCACACAGGACAAGACTTGAATCATGGGAATATGAAGATGATGAAGTCAGGTTTGGAGAAAAGGTTTTACCTGTAGAGAAATTAGGTGTTTATGTGCCCGGGGGCAAATATCCACTCGTCTCCTCCCTTTTTATGGCATTTGTTCCGGCAAAAATTGCAGGATGTAAGGAAATTATAGTGGCAACTCCTCCTTATCCCTGTGACATTATTCTATATGCCTGTGCTTTTCTTGGGGTTGAAAAAATTCTTCTTGCGGGTGGTGCTCAGGCAATTGCAGCACTTGCAATAGGAACAGAGAGTATTCCGAAGGTTGATAAAATTGTAGGGCCCGGGAATATATATGTGTCAACAGCCAAAAAATTGTTATTTGGTGAAATTGATATTGATATGATTGCAGGTCCCACAGAACTTGTAATTTTATCTGAAGGTATAATGCCCTGTGAATGGTGTGTATATGACCTGCTTGCACAGGCAGAGCATGATGAATTTGCAGAATCAATCCTGATATGCACTGAAAAAGAGTATATCAGAAAGATTGAAGAATTTATAAAAAATAAAGTGATTTACGGTAAAGTCAGGTTTATAAATGTAAAAGACATTGACGAGGGAATTGATATGTTGAATGAGATCGCACCCGAACACGCCCTTATTGATGTCAGAGAACCTTACAGGGTTCTGGATAAGATTGAAAATTGCGGTTGTGTGTTTGTTGGTTCTCTCACCTCCCCTTCTTATGGAGATTATGGGTCAGGCCCAAATCATATTTTACCCACTTCAAAAACTTCAAGATTTTTCTCTGCCCTTACAGTGAGAGATTTTCAAAAGGCAATTTCTTATCTGGAGGTAAAGAAAAAGGGGCTTGTGAGAGCAAGAAATCTTGCCTGGTTTTTTGCAGAAAAAGAAGGTCTTTTATACCATAAAAAATCTGCAGAGGTGAGAGAATGAGATTGCATCTTAACGAAAATCCTTATGATTTCCCCTATTTTCTAAAAAGAAAAATTTTAAAGGCAAAATGGAATATTTACGAAGAAAAAGATAAGGCAAAAAAGTTGATTTCCGAATACGAAAAATTCCCTGTATCCGGAATTCTGCCAGGAAACGGAGCAGATGAAATTATATTTCTGATAATGCTTGCTTTTAATAAAAAAGTGGTCTCAAATTTTCCTTCTTTCTCAGGATATAAGAATTTCTCACAGATTCTTGACAGAGATTTTATTGAAATTGAACTTGATGAGAATTTTGATATTGATGATAAAAACATTCTTAAAATTAAAGACGGTATACTATTTATAGCAAATCCGAGTAATCCGACCTCTAACCTGTTTTCAGAGGAAAAAATTTTGAAAATAGTGGAGAAATTTAATGGCATTGTGGCAATTGATGAAACCTATATTGATTTTTCAGAAAAAGATTCTTATAAGAAGTTTTTAAACAGGTATAAAAATTTAATAATCATAAAGAGTTTTTCAAAGTCCTTTTCACTGGCAGGAATAAGATTTGGGTATGCAATTTCAAATAGAGAAATAATTGAAAAGCTTGAAAAAAAACAGCTTCCCTACTCTTTAAATTCAATTGCTTTAAGCTCTGTGAAATATATCTTTGAAAACATAGACCTGTTTAAAAACAGAGTATTGAAAATAATAAAAGAAAGAGAAAGGATGATCAGTGAAATAAAAAAAACGGGACTTTTTATTTTGCCCTCAAAGACAAATTTTCTGTTTATAAAAATTAAAAATAGAAGTATTTTAAAAGAACTTAAAAAAGAAAAATTAATGTTCAAAATTTTTGACCTTGGTAAAAAAGGTGAGTTTGTGAGAATTTCAATTGGTAAAAAGAGAGATAATAACAAGATATTAGAAATAACAAGGAGGTATCAAAATGAGGGGAGTTATTTTTGATATGGATGGTGTGCTTCTGGATGTGAGGGACTCCTACTACAGAGCGATATACGAAACCGCAAAGGCATTCATAAAAAGAATGGAAATCAGACAGATAGAAATAAAAAGAATGATTGATTATCTTAAAAATGTTAAAGGTTTTAACTGTGAATGGAGATGCACTGATGCCATAATAAAGTATTTTGAGAACAAGATAAAGTGCGACTTTGAGTTCTTTATAGAAACCTTCTACTCAAGAAGAAAGGTGAAAAAAGAGCTTATGCATAAATTTGAGAGGATTTATAAAAAGTATAGAGATTGTGAAAAACCGATACTGAAAGGGAATTTTCTTAAAAGATTGAAAAGAGATTTTAAAGTGGCTATTTTTACAGGAAGACCCAAAAGTGATGCAGTTTATAGTTTAAAGAAAATTGAGATGAAACCGGATATGGTTGTAACTGTTGAAAACTATAAAAAACCTTCTGGAACCGCAATCAAAGAGATATTTGATAAACTTGGATTAAAAGAAGCAATCTACATAGGTGACTCAATGGATGATTTGCTTTCTGTGAAAGAGGCAAAGGAGAAGTATGGTATAAAAATATGCTTTGTGTCTTTTGGAAGAAAAATAGGTAATTGTAAATTATTTGCTGAGAAACCCGAAGACATTGAAAAGATATTGAAAAAAATGAAGTGGATATGAAAAGAAAAACAAAGGAATGTGAAATTGAGTTAAAGGATGCTAAGAATATAACGGTTAATACTCCTTCTTCATTTTTTTCCCATCTTCTGAAAACTTTTCTTTTTTATATGGATTTGAAACTGGAAATAAATGTAAGAAGCTTTGACAGGGTTCCTCACCATTACATAGAAGATACAGGCTTTATGATAGGAAAATTTATAAAGAATAGAACAAAAAGTTTTAAAGGAATAAATCGATTTTCATGGTGTGTTGTTCCCATGGATGAATCATGTGTGCTGTTTTCAATTGATATTTCAAAAAGAAGCGGATTTTATTTACACAACTTAAAAAAGATTGAATACATGAATTTCTTTGAAGGATTCTCAAGAGGAATGGAAATAACAATTCATCTGAGACCTTTAAGTACAGGGAATTATCATCATTTTATAGAGGCCTGTTTTAAAGGATTTTCGCTATGTTTAAAGGAGGCATTAAAGAAAAAATCCAAAATTTACAGGTCAACAAAAGGCATTCTATGAAAACGGGTATTTTACACTGCGATACAGGAAATCTGTTTTCAATAAAGTCAGCAATTGAAGAAATTGGGGTGAAGCCGATTTTTTTAAAAAGTCCTGTTGAGACTTTCAACTACCCTCTGATCTTGCCGGGTGTTGGTAATTTTGCTCATGTAATCCGGGAAATTAGAAAACGAAATCTGGATGAATTTATATTTGAGAAAATTAAAAAAGGGATACCCCTGCTCGGGATTTGTGTGGGGATGCAGATTCTTTTTGAAAAAAGTGAGGAAGGGAATGAAGCAGGGTTGGGGGTTTTAAAAGGGATAGTTCAGAAAATAAAAGCAGATAGATTGCCACATATAGGCTGGAACAGAATAGAGATTTTAGAAAATTCCCGGATTCTGAAAGGCTTAAAGAACAGATACTTCTATTTTCTTCACAGCTATAAGTGTGTCCCGGAAAATAATATAAAAACATCAGATGTTTTTTATTACGAGAGGTTTGCTGCATCGGTTGAGAGTGAGAATGTTTACGGAGTTCAGTTTCATCCGGAAAAATCAGGAAAAGAAGGTATTTTAATTTTAAAAAATTTTTTTAAAATATGATTTTAATACCCGCAGTTGACCTTTATAGAGGAAAAATTGTGAGATTACGCAGAGGAAATTATAAAGAAATGAAATTCTACAACATAGACCTTTTTGAATATCTTGAAATTTTAAGAAAAGATAGATTCAAAAGGATTCATATAGTGGACCTTTATGGAGCTGAAAAAGGGAATGTATATGAAATGGAATCTCTTAAGCAAATCAAAGAGAATTTTAGTTTTAAAGTGCAGTTTGGTGGAGGAGTGAGGAGTTTTAATGTTTTTAATAAACTTTTGAATTTATGTGATTTTGTTATAATAGGAACAAAAGCCTTTGATAAGCAATTTATTGAGAGTATTGAAAGGTACAAAAAAAGGGTAATAATTGCTCTTGATATTTATAAGAGAAAGGTCTTTGTTAAAGGCTGGAAGCAAAATTCAGGTGTAGGATTCCTGGATGCTTTAGATTTCTTTGCAGAAAAGGGATTTAAAAATTTTTTAATAACCGATATTAAAAGGGATGGAACAATGAGGGGCATTGATAAAAGATTCAGCCTTTTCTTAAAAAATAAAGTCAGGCATAAAAAAATAAACTTTTATTATGCAGGAGGTATAAAAGATGATCACGATATAGATTATCTGAGAAAATCAGGGATTTTTAAAGGAGCAGTTTGTGGTAAGTATATGCTTGAAAGGATTTTGAAATGCTTGCCAGAAGAATTATAGCGTGCCTTGATTGCATGGGTGAAAAAGTTGTAAAAGGGGTTAAGTTTAAAAGTCTTAAGGTGCTTGGAGATGCGGTCCGGCTCGCGAAGTTCTATGAAAAAGAAAAAGTTGATGAGATTGTCATGCTGGATATAAATGCATCAGTGGAACACAGAAAGCCTTTTTACAATGCAATTGAAAAAGTTGCCAGTTCCTTAAGGGTGCCTTTCACAGCGGGTGGTGGGGTGAGAACCTTTGAGGACTTCAAGAAGATGTTTTTAAAAGGAGCAGACAAAGTTTCCATAAATACAGGTGCCATAGAGAATCCCGAGATAATAAGAGTATGTTCTGAAAAGTTCGGCTCCCAGAGTGTTGTGGTGGCAATTGATGTAAAAAAAGAGGATGGGAGCTGGAAGGTTTATTCTCATTCAGGTAAAAAACCAGCAGAACTTGATGTTATAGATTGGATTAAGGAGGTTCAAAATCTCGGAGCAGGCGAAATTCTATTAACATCCATAGACAGGGATGGCACAAAAGAGGGATATGACCTTGATTTACTTGAGGAGGTGAAGGCAATTTCAAAAATCCCTGTCATTGCATCAGGTGGTGCTGGAAAACTTGAACATTTTTACACTGCAATAAAATGTGGTGCAGACGCAGTTTTACTTGCATCTCTTTTACATGAAAAAATTTTCAGGATTGTTGAAATTAAAAACTATTTGAGAGAAAGGGGAATAAATGTCAGAATATGATTCAAAACTTTACCCGGTTGTAGTGCAAAATTTCCTAACAGGCGAGATACTTATGCTGGCCTATGCAAATACACAGGCACTTGATCTCACAAGGAAAACAGGTTTTGCCCATTTTTACTCAAGAAAGAGAAAAAAACTCTGGAAAAAGGGAGAGACCTCTAAAAATTTTATTCCTGTTTTTGGTATAATAAAGAATTGCGACAATGACGCATTTATTTATATGACATTTTCACCACCTGAAAAAGTATGTCATCTTAAAAAGAAAAAATGCTTTTTTGAAAAAGAATCACCTTTTCTAATCTATCTGGAAAGATACATTAAAAACAGAAAGAAATCGGAAAATTCCTATACTGCAAAAGCTTTAAAAGAGGATGAAAACTACATTTTGAGAAAAATAGGCGAAGAGGCTCTGGAGGTTGTTCTTGCGAAAAAGGAATGGCTTGAAGAATGTGCTGACCTTCTGTTTCATATAATTCTTTTATGTTTAAAAAGGAAGAAAGGTTTGAAAGATGTAATAGAGGTTCTTTTTGAAAGACATTTAAAGAAATCAGATTTTCTGGAGATATTCAAGGGCTGATAAATAACCTTCAATACCAAGACCACATATAAAACCATCGGCTCTTTTCGCTATTAAGGATTTTCCTCTCCACTCTTCCCTCTTAAAGATTTGAGATATATGAACTTCTATTACTTTCCCTTCAAATGTTTTCAGGGCATCAAGTATTGCCACTGATGTTGTGGTATAACCCGCAGGGTTGATTATTATTCCATCAGCCCATTCAAGATGTTCATGAATTAAGTCAACAATTTCTCCTTCTGAGTTTGATTGGAAAATTTTAATTTCCACACCCAGTTCCTTTGCCTTTTCCTTCAGGCTTTTAACCAGAAAATTATAGTCTTTGTCACCGTATATATTTTTTTCCCTTTTTCCAAGTAAATTCAGGTTTGGACCGTTTATAACAAGAATTTTTTTCATAAGTAAATAAAAATAATGGATTGATATTAAAAAAATCAAATTTGTACTTATTGATTGCTCATGGCACCGATAATTTCCCTTATTATGATGCTCGCGGTCACAGACCAGGCAAGCCCTTCTGAAATCATGGGGTTATACTCGACAACATCAAAACCTGTGATGTTTTCTTTATAATTTGAAAGAAAAATTATTGTGTCAATTAATTCATTGAAATTTATCCCGCCAGGCTCCGGGTTTGTAACAGCGGGAAAAAAAGAAGGGTCAAGAACATCTAAATCCAGGGAGACATAAAATTTTTTATTTTTTAAGACATTTTCTATCTTTTTTATATTTTCATATACTTTGAAAAAATGGACATTATCTGTGACCTTCTCCTCCTTTGCACAGGACCTTGCACCAAAGGTATAAACATTTTCTTCTCCTATCTTTTGTTCAATCTTTTTTATAACCGTTGCGTAATTCAGTTCATCCTCCTCAAACATTTCTCTTCTATCAAGATGGGCATCAATGTGAATTAAAATGAAGTCTTTAATAATTCTGTGAACAGCACATATTGAGGGGTATGTTATTGTGTGGTCACCACCAATAAGAACAAACTTTTTACTCTCCTTTAAAATTTCAAATACTTTTTCTTCAATTTTTTCAAAAATCTCTTCTCTTTTAAGGCCTTTAAAATTTAAATTACCAATGTCCTTGAAATCTTTTACCTCCTTCTTTTGATAGGGGGAATAAAACTCAATTGATTCTGATGCCCATCTTATCTTATCAGGTGCGAGCGAACTTCCCTTTTTAAAAACAACTTTCCCTTCATAAGGAATGCCCAGCAAAAGAATTTCTGAATCCTCTTTACTCCAGTTAAAAAATTTCATTTTAAAAAGTTTGCGATTTCAAAAATTGCTCTGTGAACTTTCCGGGAATAAAATTTTAATCTCCGAGGAATTCTCTTAATTTTACTTTTTAGAGGTTCATAATAATCAGAGCAGAAAAGATAAGCCCAGATACCTCCGGGATAGGTTGGCACAGGAGAAATATAAAATCTGCATATTTTAAAAATTTTTGAGAGTTCTTTATACATCTTTTTTTGAATTTTTCTGTGATAGAGAGGAGATTCAGCCTGCATAACAAGGATACCCTTTTTCTTTAAAACCCTTTTTAAGTTTAAATAAAAATCCCTTTTATAAAGTTTTTTTGCAGGTCCCACAGGGTCAGAAGAATCAATTATAATTAAATCATATCTGTAATCTGCTTCTCTGACAAATTCAACACCATCCTGAATAAATATTTTTAAATTCTTTTTCTTAAAACCTTTTTCCCATTTAAAGAACCTCTCAGAAACCCTTATAACTTCCTCGTCAATTTCAACGAGATGAACTTCCCCGGGTTTGTGCTTGAATATCTCATAAACCGTTTTACCATCACCTCCCCCTATTACAAGGATTTTATCGGGTTTTGAAAGCAATGACAAAGCAGGGTGAACAAGAGATTCGTGATAGAAAAATTCATCTTTCTCTGTAAGCATTACAAGGTCATCAAGAGTTAAAACCCTTCCAAAGGTTTTATTTTCAAATAGAAAAATTTTTTGAAATTTACTCCTTTTATTAAATAAAATTTTATCAACCCTGAAAAAAATGCCCGCGTCCTCTGAATGGAATTCTTTAAACTCTTTCATAGAGAAGTTAATTTTACTCCATACATTTACCTTTATTCAAATTTTAATTGGTTTAACTTTTTAACATTTAATACTTTATAATTTTTATTTATTTTTAAAATTTAAAGGAGGAATTTTTATGAGAAAATATATAATAATGTTTATGCTGGTGATAGGTGTATCATGCATAAAGATACCAAAAGACCAGCCTATATGGTGGGTAACATTGAGGGTCCCAATAGGTGATAGCGTCGTAACAGTGTATGATGTTCTTAAAGAAGACCCTGAAAAGTATGAGATAATATACGATTCCTTACAGCCCATTATAGATTCTGTATATATGCTTCAGACCCATCTGGAGGAGAATGTTCAGGTTCAAACACCACCCCAGTATCAGATATTCTATGCAAGTTTGAGAAGGTCCTTGCCAAAAGAAATTGACACCATTAATTCTCTTTTCAGGTCAATCTTGTTCACAATGATAGGGAAGGTTAAATTCAAAGGTAATGCGTCGGACACAGTTAGTGGTTATATTCATTTCACGCCATGGTACTGGGACACACTTACCGATACATTACAAAAATGGACCAGAACAGGAGATACGATAGTTTATTTCACTTTTCCTCCAGGTCCGGTAGATACTGTAGTTCAAACTGTATATGATAGTTTTCCTTTTGGTCCCCATAAACTTGAAATAAGACCTTATGTAACAACTGGAACTGCCTATTTTGATACTGTCCTCGGTGTAAAAAGAGTTTTAATGGCGGCCCAGCTTCTTGGAGATATAATCTTCACTGTTGAAGATACTTTTGAAACAGAAAAAGAAATAAGAAAGGCTGCCGAAAAAGGGCAGATTGCAAGGGTGAGGGTTGTTTTGAATATAAGACATTCACTTCCTGCAGAAGCTTATGGAACGATTTATCTGAGAGGACTTGAATGGCCACCAGACTCTGTGATAGACGAATTCCCTTTTTATGCCGCTCCGAAGGATACAATTACAGGAAAATCAATAGGGATTATGGAATGGTCAGATACGATAGAACTTTCCCAGCATCATTTCAATGTGTTTCAGGATTCCCTTGTATTTTACAAGGTCAGAATTTTTGTTCCTCAACAGGATAAAGCATATTTGAGGTCAAGAGATAGTTTGAGGGTGAACGGATGGATTGAGGCTACTGTATTGACAGATATTGAATCACTCGAAGAATAAGGGAGGAGAAATGAAAAAAATAATTCTTTTGATTTTACCCGGAATTTTATTTGGATATTACATTCATCCCAACACAGGAATGTGGTATGGTTCCTCTTACGCATACGGCTCTCAGGCACTCTTTTACAACCCTGCACTACTGGCATCAAAATTGAATCCTGAATTTTCCTTTTCCTTTCCAGCATCAGGATTTGCAGGATTTACAAACAACACGTTTTCAATATCTTGGTGGAATAACATGGCACAGAAGGCAAATGACGGTGATACACTGGTTTACGATGAAAAACAGGATTTCTATGGGTCAATCCCTGGAGACTTTTTCAAGTTTCATCTGGGAAGTGATTTAACAGCCCTTTCTTTTGCCTATAAGTATTTTGCCTTTGGAATAAGAAATGTAACAGGAACTTACTTTTCCACCACGAGGGATTTCTGGAGTCTTTCCTTTTTCGGAAATGAATTCGGAAGAATTTACGATTTAAACGATATGGATGGCGAAGCGATTTCCTATATCGAAGGAAGAATAGGAGCAGGTTATTACTACGATATTGACGAAAACCTCAGGTTACTTTATGGTGCTTCATATTCTTACATATACGGGCTTGGATATGCAGAGGTTCTTGACTTCAGAGCTGCACTGAATTCAGGACAGAGGGTTATAAATGGATATGACACTTTAAAGGCAAGGTATGCAGTTGGTGGAAGAGGATATACCTTTGATATAGGAACTGGTTTAAATTACGGTGACAGAGTTGCTCTTGGTATATCTTTAAGTAATTTATACTCCTTTGTAAAATGGGGTGTCGGGCTTCCTTTTGTGGATATGGACGCCTATGCAGAGGAAGGCTATCATTACGGAAGGATCGAGGATTTCAACATATGGAATCTGGTAGACGAGGATAAAAGGGACAGCATAGGTGTTGATACTTCGGATACCTATGAAACCAGGTTCTGGAAAAGATTACCTCCTCTTTTAAGAGTCGGGATTACATATGTTGACCCTGAGAAAATGTGGAAGATATTCTTTGATTATGAACAGGGATTTCAGGAAAGGGCTCTTTCTTCAACAAGACCGAAGGTCTCTATTGGAGGAGAGTATCCACTTTCGGAGTGGTTTGCATTAAGGGGAGGACTCACACTCGGAGGTCATCAGGGAATTGCCCTCTCTTATGGAATGGGTTTAACCTTTGACTGGTTCTACTTTGATCTGGGCTATTCACACTCAAGAGGATTTTTAACAGCAAGCAATGGAGAGGTTTTAAGCCTTTACTGGGGTGTAAGAACACCCATGAAGGGTAAGTTGAGAGGGACAATAGAAGATTCCATAACAGGTGAGCCTCTCATTGCAAAGGTTGATATTTACAAAGGACACAAACTTGTTAAAACCCTTTATTCTGACCAGAAAGGATTTTTCTATATAAGCCTGAAACCAGGAGACTACCTTGTTCAGGCAACAAAAAAGGGCTATTTCCCGAAAAAACTACCTGCTGAAATAAATGCAAACAAAACAACTGACCTTACATTTAAACTCGTTCCCACTTATGGAACACTTGTCTTAAAAATAAAAGATGCTCTCACAGGAGAACCTGTTGTTCCTGATATAACTCTGAAAATAGAAAAAGAGGAGAAAAAGTTAAAACCCGATTCTCTTGGAGTGCTTCAGGCAAAAATGGAAAAAGGAGAATACACATTTATATTTGAACATCCTGATTATTACAAAAGAACCGATGTTGTCATAATTAAACCTGCCTCCACCGTAGAAAAGGAAATCCTTATGAAACCCAATAAAGGACTTGTTCTCGGAAAAGTTTACAATGCTAAAACTCAGGAGCCTCTTGTTGCAAAAATGGTTATAAAGGATTCAACAGGAAAAACTGTTAAAGAACTTACAACAGAGCAGAACGGAACCTATGAGGTTATGCTTTATGCAGGAACTCATCTTTTTGAGGTCACTGTTCCCAAACCAGCAAAAGGACCAAAATACATACCTCAGGCTGCCTATGTAGTCGTAAGGGGTGGTGAGAAGAACATCAAAAATTTTGCAATGCTTCAGGAAAAGATGGTGTTTACATTTAGAAACATTTACTTTGATTTTAACAAAGCTACAATAAGACCTGAATCCTATCCTGTTCTTGATTCAATTGCGCAGGTTCTCAAAGACAACCCGACAATGAGAGTTGAAATAGGTGGACATGCTGATGAAAGAGGTTCAAGAGCTTATAATTACCGGTTAACCGATGCAAGAGCAAATTCTGTCAGGACTTACTTAATTAAGAAACATGGGATAGATTCAAAAAGATTGATTGCTGTGGGCTATGGTGAAGACAGACCCGTTGTTCCTCGTGCAAAGACAGAAGCACAGCATCAGCTTAACAGGAGAGTTGAATTTAAAATCTTAGGAGAAGTTAAATAAATTATTTTTAGGGAGGGGGAGGGTTTATTTAGAAATTGATTTATATAATCGGTGGAATTGTTATCTTTTTAATAACAATATTTCTATACTTTAAATCACGTTTTTTAAAAAAACTTTCCCTTCCTATTTTAAGGGTCTATCTCTTTCTTCATTATTTTTTCCTGATGACAGGTGGTTATTTAATCTCGATTTTTATAAGAAACTACAAAGTAAAAAACATTTCTGAATTCTTTTTGATTTCTTTATCCCTTTTTTTTCTCTTCCAGTCCGCACTTATTTTAAATGACTATTTTGATAGAAAAGGGGATAGATATGTGAGAAAAACAAACCCATTTTTTGAAAGATTTAACAAAAAGGAAGTTATTTTTTATTTCATTTTTTTTACCCTTTCAAGTCTTTTATTACCTTTGTTTTCAAAAAGAGTATTTTTTATTTTTTTACTTTCTCACATCCTCCACATCCTTTATTCTGTGCCCCCTTTCAGGCTAAAGAAATATTTTCCCCTGAACCTTTTATGCCTCGGAATTGCAGCACTTTTTTCCTTTATGATGGGATTTGGAATAAATCTGCCTTTCAGGGAAATACCTTTAAAGATTTACCTTTTAATATTTTTAGCTCTGACGCCCGCAATCTCTTTCAGGGATTTACTCGATGTTGAAGGTGATAGAATTTTAAATGTGAAAACGATACCCGTGATTTTGAGAGGAGAAAAAGGCAGAATTTGCTCGGCTCTTTTAATTCTTTATTCATATCTTATAACTCCTCTGGTCCTGAACTTTTTTTTACTCTATATTGTAGCAATTCTACTCGGAGTTTTATCCTTTTCTGAAGTTAAATCTAAAAAAATGAGTCAGATAAAAGTCTTCAACTTTTATTTTCTTTTTCTTTTCTCCATAATAATTTCCATTGGTATTTATCCTGAAATTATTTTTTAATTCTTTTCAGTGCCTCTTTAAACTTTCTCAGCTGTTTCTTAAAAAATTCGTTATCAGGTTCTTTTTCAAGTGCCTTCTTTTCCCAGTAAACAGCCTTTTCATACATACCGGCGGCATAATATGCCTCTGCAAGGGTGTCCATTATGTTTGCATCCTCGGGCGCAAGTTCGTGGGCTCTTTTTGCTGCAGATAGCGTTTTTTCAGGATACATCTTTCTCAAAGCAAATTCCCACGCCAGATTATTGTAAACTTCAGGATTTTTCAGGTCGCTTTTTAAAGCTTTTTCTAAAAGAGCAAGAGCCCTTTCAAGAAATACCTTTTCATTATCTTTTTCCTCCTTTGCGAGTCTCAAATAGGCAGGAGCAAGGAATGCATACTGCCATAACTCATATTGCCTCCGGAGTTCCTTCACCGGCTCTGGATTATCCACAACTTTGAGTTCAACAAGCCTGTCGTGGGCTCCCTGATAACCACCCCTTTTTCTTACAACATAAAGGGCTGCTGATTGTTTACCCCTTTTATCACCTCCTGCTGATTCTCCTGCTTCAAGAACTAAAAGCAATCTTTCTGCAAGGGGCAGGCCTTTGGTATTTTTAAATACCTTAAACATTGTGTCAACAACTTCAGGACCTGTAAGAATATTTCCCTGAACAGCGACATACTTATCATTTTTATGACCCGCCCATGAAATTGTGTTTTTGCCTGTAAAAGAAACAGAAATTCCATATTTATCAACAATTCCCACCTGCCTATCTTCAGGCGAAGTATCTCTTTCGAGTATTATTTTTAAAACTTCATCTGCTCTTTTACCTTTCTCAAGAAGTTCAAGTGCCCATGGACCATAATAAGGATTTGCAAGAGCCTGAGTTGCAACAGCACCAGCATCTGCTTTAAGCCATGGAACAATATATCCCACATCCAGGACCCTTGATGCAACAGCAACCCCCCATTCTTCTGTTTCAGGGTCCATTGCAACAATTGAAAATGTCCCTGAAACACTTTTTATTGAGATTATTAAAGACAAAATCACAGCCATTTTAACCCCCTAAATGTTTTTTTAATGATTTTATTTTATCTTCAGGAGTTACCTCTTTATCCCTCCTTTCATCAATTTTAATTAAAGTTGAAACCCTTTTTGCCCCCTTCTTAAAAACCGCTTCCTGCATTTCGATTATTGCCTGAAAGATTCTTTCCTTATCTCCAGACATTATTGTAAACATTGAATTAGTATCATGCTGAATGTCAGGATATCTTTCAAGCACCCTGATTGCTGATGCAATGTATTCTGAAAGTCCTGTTTTACCTGTCCCCAGAGGGGTTATACTTACAGCAACCATAGCTTTCATTTTAAATTCCTCCTTAAAAATAGATAATTAATAATTTTGTTAATTATATAGTCTCAATAAAAAATAAAGTCAACCTTCTGGATAAACCGTATAGGGCGATGAGTCAAAAGGGGTTCTTATTCCTTTATTAAAAAGGGAAATTGCCCTTACCCCCACCATGCAGGCATTGTCAGAAGTGTATATCTTTGAAGGAAAATAAACTTCTTTAAATTTCTCTTTAAATTTTTTCCTGAGCCTTTCATTTGCTGAAACACCTCCAACAACTGCAATTTTTTCTATTTTCAACTCGTTTTTTGCCTCTTCTGTCTTTTCAAGGAGCATGTCAACAATTGCTTCCTGATAGGATGAGGCGATATCAGGCAGATTTTCCTTTATGAATTTCTTTGGTCTTTTTTTAACAAAGTATAAAAGGGAAGTTTTTAATCCTGAAAAACTGAATGAAAATAAGGGTGTTTTTGCTCTTGGAAATTCAAACCTTTCAGGGTCTCCCTTATCAGCAATTTCTGCAAGTTTTGCACCTCCCGGGTAGGGAAATCCAAGGATTTTTGCACCTTTATCAAAGGCTTCTCCAGCTGCATCATCAAGGGTTCCACCAGGATATTTTATTTCTTCATCTTCCTCCATTAAAAAGAACTCTGTATGCCCTCCTGAGGCGAGTAAAAATAAAAGGGGCGGCTTTAACTCAGGATAATCTAAGAATATTGAATAAAGGTGGGCTTCAAGATGGTCAACTCCAACAAAAGGCTTTTTGTGAAAATAGGCAAGAGATTTTGCAAAGGTAAATCCTACAAGAAGTGCACCTATAAGACCCGGACCCTGCGTTGCTGAAATCAAATCTATCTCTTCAATATTTACTTTTGATATTTCAAGGGCTGTTTTTAATGAAGGCAGGATAAGTGCTGTATGCGCTCTTGACGCAAGTTCGGGTATAACCCCTCCATATTCTCTGTGCAGGATATGAGTGGTTGTTATGTTTGCAAGAACTTTGTTATCTTCAAGAATTGCACAGGAAGTTTCATCACACGAGGTCTCAAAGGCTAAAACTTTCATTTTTTTATTATAAACCCTTATAATTAAATTATGAAAACAAAAAGAGCAATTATAACAGGGATTACAGGTCAGGATGGTTCTTATCTTGCTGAACTTCTGATTTCAAAGGGATACGAGGTTCATGGAGTTATAAGAAGGTCTTCGACAACATCAACCGCAAGAATTGAACACATATATGTAGACCCTCACACACCCGGTGCACAACTGTTTTTACATTACGGTGATTTATCTGACTCTTCCTATTTAACCAATCTTATTTATGAGATTAAACCTCACGAGATATACAATCTGGGTGCTCAAAGCCATGTGAAAGTCAGTTTTGACCTGCCAGAATATACAGGTGATATAACAGGACTCGGTGCAATTAGAATTCTTGAAGCAATTAAGAAAAGCGGGTTGAAATGCAAATTTTATCAGGCTTCTTCCTCAGAAATGTTTGGTTCAGCTTCTCCGCCTCAGAATGAAGAGACAGTGTTCTGCCCCAGAAGTCCTTATGCAACCGCAAAGGTTTATGCCTGCTGGATGACAAAGATTTACAGAGATGCATATAATCTTTTCGCTGTAAATGGTATCCTGTTTAATCATGAATCGCCAAGAAGAGGAGAAACGTTTGTTACAAGAAAAATCACAATTGGTGTTGTGAATATACTAAAGAAAAAGCAGGATTTTCTATATATGGGAAATATTAATTCAAGAAGAGACTGGGGTTACGCGCCCGAGTATGTTGAGGCAATGTGGATGATGTTACAGCAGGATAAACCTGATGATTATGTTATAGGAACAGGAGAATGGCATTCTGTAAAAGAATTTCTTGAAGAGGCTTTTTCTTATGTTGACCTTAACTGGCAGGATTACGTGAAGATAGATAAAAATTATTTGAGGCCCATAGATGTGGAAAATTTAAGGGCCGATTATTCAAAGGCAAAAGATAAACTTGGATGGAAACCGAAGGTGACATTCAAGGAGCTTGTAAGAATCATGATGGATGCAGAAATGAGAATGAATGGGTTAACGCCCCCGGGAGAAGGAGACAGAGTTCTCAAGGAGAAGTTCCCTGAAAAATGGTGGACACGTGATTGAAATAGTTAAGTTTTTCTGTTATAATTAAACACTCAAAAAAAAGAGGTCCGAAAATGGCAAGATGTTATTTCTGTGATAAGCACACAGTGGCAGGCAGGAATGTTTCCCATTCTCATAATATTACAAAGAGATTGTTTAAACCCAATCTTCACAAAGTTAAAATAAAAGAAGGGAACAAAGTAAAAAGAGTTTATCTCTGCACAAAGTGCTTAAGAAAGGTTGAAAAGGTAGTTGGATAAAAAGTTTCAAGCATTCTGGATATTTTACAAAGATATAATACTGGAAATAAGAACACGAGAAATTACCATGCCCTTTTTCTTGTTTTCTTTTCTGCTGATAATATTTATTGCCTTTACATTACCATCAAAAGAATTCTCACCTTTTATATTCTGGCTTTCTTTTTTATTTTCAGGAATAATAACCCTTTCAAGATATATAATAAGAGAGATGGAAGGAGGTTTTAAAGGTATTTTAACTCTTCCCTTAGAGAGGGAGGATATATATACCGGAAAGGTCTTTTCTCTTTCATTTTTTTTATTTTTCTCCGGGATTTTGCTCTATTTTCTCTTTGTAATATTCTTAAACTTTCCTGTTTCATTAAAAATCTTTGTCTATTTTTTACTCCTGTTAATTTTAGTTTCTTTTTCCTTTTCTGCTCTTGGAATTCTTTTATCTTTTCTTTCTTTCCACACGAAAGCAAGAGAATTTTTTATACCTTTACTTTTTATACCTCTCTTTATACCCCCCTTTGTGTCTGCTCTCTCCCTTACTAAAAAACTTTTGACCGGTGAAAAATTTATCTCTTCTCCCTTTTTCATATTGCTCTTCTTCTCAGTTTTTTATTATTTTTTAAATCAGGTTCTCTTCGGAGAAGTGGTGGTGGAATAAAATGCTAAGCATGACAGGATACGGATATGCCAAAAAAGAGACCAGAAGATATGGAAGTTTTGAAATAGAGGTAATTTCCCTTAACTCAAAAACTCTTGAGATATCACTTACAGGGAACAGAGATATCCTGGGGCTTGAGAAGGAAATAAGAAAACTTGTAAGAAAGTATCTAAAAAAGGGTAAGGTAAAAATAAAATTTTATTTCCCACCTCCTGAAGATTATCATATTGACGAAAAGAAAATAGGGAGACTTATACACAGTTTCAAGAAATTTACAAAAGATAAGAAGATAAATATTTATTTTGATAATGCAGATGTTATAAGGGAAATTATAATAAAGAGAGAAGACCTGACTGAAAAGAAGAAGATATTTATTAAACTTCTTGAAAAGGCAATTAAAAATCTTTTGAACTTCAGGAAAAGAGAAGGAAAGAATCTAAAAAAAGCTGTGATGAAAGAAGTGAAAAAGTTAAAATCCCTGACCCGGCATATAGATGAAGAAAAGTGTAAGGAGGAGAAAATCAGACTTCTATCTCATTTAAAAGCCATTCAGAGAATAATACACCACCCAACCGGTCCCTGCGGCAAAGAGTTAGATTTCCTGGGTCAGGAAATCTTAAGAGAGGGGAACACTATATCTCAGAAAGCAGAAACTCTTCAAGGAGTAAAAGTGGCACTCGCAATAAAAGTCTGCGCGGAGGCCATTCGCGAAATCAGCCGTAACATCGAGTGATTATTTTTTCTTCTTCGCTGATTTCCCGGCTCTTTTTTTGGTAGTTTTTCTTCCTCCGCAGCGTTTTGTTGTCTTTTTAGTGGTTGTTTTTTTTGCCTTTTTCATATTACTTTTTATTGGATAGTTTTTTTACCTATTTTTTCTTTCTGGTGGTCTTCTTTTTTGTTGTCTTCTTTTTTGTTGTTTTTTTCTTGGCTGTCTTTTTCTTTGTTGTTTTCTTCTTTGTTGTTTTTTTCTTGGCTGTCTTTTTCTTTGTTGTTTTCTTCTTTGTTGTTTTTTTCTTTGTTGCCTTTTTCTTTACGGGCATCTTACACCTCCTTTTAAAAGGCTATACATATTATAAGGTAAAAAATTCTTATTTGTCAAATAGAATTGAAAATTTTTTAAAACTTTTCTAAAATTTCATCTACGAAATTTCTGAATTTTGAAATCACTTTAGAAGTAAATTATTCCCTCTTTTAAATCAATAAAATTTTGTGAAAAATGGCATCATGTAAAGGTATTTTTCATTTGAAAATAAAGGAGTATTAAGATTTACCTTTTCAAAAGGATTTATCATCTTCCACCATTTAGGTGTGGGGTACATAACGATTCTTACATCACCTTTTATACCCGCAAGTTTTTTGGCTTCTTTAATTGCATCCAGTAGTCCACCTGTCTGATCAATGAGTTTTACATTTTTTGCATCCTCACCCGAATAAATTCTACCCTGACCCAGTGAGTCAACTTTTTCTTTTGGTAAATTTCTGGAAAAACTAACTCTTTTAATAAACTGCCAGTATCCCCATTCTATTTCTTTTCTAAAGATTTCTCTTTCTTCATCGGTCAACTTTCTTGTGAAACTCCATGCGTCGGCATGAGGAGTTGTTTTGACCCTGTCAAAGGTGATTCCAAGTTTGTTGAAAAAATCTTTCATTACAAACTTAATACCGAGAATACCTATGGAACCTGTAAGTGTTGCTCTATCCGCAAGTATTTTACTTCCAGGACATGCAATGTAGTATCCTCCTGAACCAGCAACCTGTCCCATTGAAACAACAACGGGTTTTTTCTCTTTCAATTTTCTTATGCCATCCCATATAATTTCAGATGCAAGTGCGGAGCCACCAGGTGAGTTTATTCTGAATACAACTGCTTTTATACTTTTATCCTTTTCAATCTTTTCAATAAGTTTACTCATTGTTTCAGACCCCATATTTTTGCCACCGATAATGGGTATAGGGTTTTCACCACTTTCACCGGTTACAATTCCGCCTTCACCAATGAGTATGGCTATCTTTGGTCTTTCGTCTTTAAATTCTCTTCTTAAATATCTTCTTTTTGAAAGTTTTTCATAAGAGTATATTCTCTGTTTTTTATCAAACCATTTCTTACACAGGTTTTCTAAATCACTTTCAAAAGCCTGTGTGTCTGCAAGTCCGGCTTCAACAGCTGATTCTGAATTAAAATATCCTTTATTAATCCACTCATTAACTTTATCTTCTGAAACGCCTTTCCCTTCTGCTATATTCTTAACAATCAAATTGTGAACATCCTTTAAGAATTCCATTCTCTGGAATCGGTCTTCTTCTGACATGTTTTCTCTCAAAAATGGCTCAACCGCGGATTTGTATTTACCGATTCTTTCAATCTCGGGTTCTATTCCCACTTTAGCAAGCATATTTTTCAAATATATATTTTCCATATAAAGGCCTGATATATCAATGTCTCCTGTTGGAACTATGATAATTCTGTCTGAAATAGATGCAATCATATAATCTCTTATATCAAAACTTTCTCCTATGGAAACTATCTTTTTGCCATTTATTTTCAAATCTTTCAGAATGTTGTAAACTTCTTCAGCCTGTGCTGGCGAAAATGCAGGGTTTTTAAAAACGAGAATTATACCCGTAATGTCTTTTTCTTTTTGAATCCTCTTTAACCCATTAATGAAATCGTAAAAAGATTTTTTTGGTCTGAAGCTCAAAAAGCCTTCCATTTTTCGTTCTTCAGGATAGTTTCCTTTGAGTTCAATTTTAACCCATTTCTTCTTTTTAGGAAAGACTGTTGGGTATATTTCTCCTGAAAGAACCACACCTCCACTGTATTCAACTTTCTCATCCTTTATATTAGATGATATAAATCCTTTTAACTGACCGGTTGAGATTTCTATTCCTGCAAAATACCTTGTTTCATTAATCCTTTCGTCAATTCTTGCGCCTCCGTAAAGGTAAAATCCATCAAAGATTTCCAGGACTCCCTGATATGAGTGAGTATTCATAATATCCCAGAAATTAAAATCTGCAGACAGAGTTATCCTGTCTGTAAAAGGTCTTATCGCTATACCTGCTGTAAATGAGCTGTCATATTTTTCAGGCATGTAAAGAATTCCCCCAAATCTAAGAACTTTGAAAGGTGAAATCAAAAACCCTATTCTCTGTTCTTTTATGTCTCCAAAAGAATAAGAGTATCCTAAGGAAAAGCTTTCACCAAAGGGAACTCCGAGCCCAAGAGAGTATATTTCTGTCTTGAGATAATCAGTAAAGGAAAAACCCAGATTACCCATGGATATTGAGTAGTAATATATTTCTCTATCATTGGTTTCTCTTCCATTGAAATAAAATTCAAATCCAGGCTGTATTGCCAGTCCTGCAGGATTCAGAAGAATACCTCCACTTCTTATTGATGTAGCTGCTGAGTTTGTAAATGGGGAGAACACCATATTTAAACAAAGAATTAAACCTGTCATACACACCTCCTTTTGCAATCTAATACGAAAAAATCCTTTAAAAAGTTACCCTTTCACAACACCGAAAGGAACAAGCCTTGCTATCTTTTTTGAAATTCCTGAACCATGAACAGTCTCAACAACCATATCAAGATTTTTATAGGCTTCTGGCATCTCTTCCCATACAGTTTCTCTTGAAGCCGCTCTTAATTTTACTCCTGCTTTTTTTAATTCAACTTCTATATTCCTTCCTCTTGCCCTTCTTATGGCTGCTTTTCTTGAAAGAACTCTGCCCGCACCATGACACGTGGAACCAAAGGTTTCCTGCATTGCTTTTTGAGTTCCGGTAAGAATATATGAACCTGTTCCCATACTACCGGGAATTAAAACAGGCTGACCTATCTCTTTATAAACATCAGGAACATCTTTATGATGCGGTGGAAATGCTCTTGTTGCTCCTTTTCTGTGAACAATAAGATTTATTTCTTTATCATTAACTTTATGAACTTCCTTTTTTGCCATGTTATGGGCAACATCGTAAATCATCTGCATGTCAAGTTCTCTCGCACTCTTTCCAAAGATTTTTTCAAAACTTTCTCTTACCCAGTGAGCTATTATTTGCCTGTTACACCATGCATAGTTTGCAGCACATACCATTGCTGAAAAATAATTCTGTGCCTCACGGGAACTAAAAGGAACGCATGCCAGTTGTCTGTCAGGAATGTGAATACTGTATTTTTCCATTGCTCTCATCATAATTTTTATGTAATCGTCTGCTATCTGGTGTCCAAGTCCTCTTGAACCGCAATGAATCATAACACATACTTGATTTTCAAAAAGTCCCATGACTTCTGCTGTTTTTCTGTCAAAGATTTTCTCAACTCTCTGAATCTCAAGAAAATGGTTTCCGGAGCCGAGTGTGCCAAGTTGAGGAAGCCCTCTCTCAATTGCCCTTCGTGAAACCCTGTCAGGATTTGCACCTTTCATCTCTCCTTTTTCTTCTGTCTTTTCAAGGTCTTCTTCCCATCCGTAGCCTTTTTCAACTGCCCATCTTGCACCCTTTATCATAACATCCCTGAGTTCTCTCTCAGATACTCTTATCTTGCCTTTTGAGCCCACTCCTGATGGGACATTGTAAAAAAGAGCATCAAGAATCTTATCAAGATATTTTAGAGCCTCTTCATACTTTAAATTTGTTCTTAAAATCCTGACACCACAGTTTATATCATACCCGACTCCACCCGGAGATATAACTCCATTCCTTTCATCCATTGCAGCAACACCGCCTATGGGAAAGCCGTATCCCCAGTGAATGTCAGGCATTGCAAGGGAATATTTCTGTATACCTGGCAGGGTTGCCACATTTGCAACCTGTTCAGGAGCCATATCCTGAAGTATTGAGTTTATCATCTTTGAAGAGGCGTATATAATACCATCAACCCTCATCCCTTTTTTATAGCTTCTCGGAATTTTCCACCTGTACTCATCAATTTTTTCAAGATTACCTTTCCATGTTCTATCCATTATATCCTCCTATTTTATATAGCTTTCTACTATCTCGATTAGATTTTTTACATCACCATACTCTTTTTTATTTTTAAGAGACAACTTGCCAAATACATAAGTGCCTTTACTTTTAATATCTATAAAATAGTAAATATCATCTGGAACTATCTCTTCTTTTATATTTCTTATGTTTATTTTTGAAATAATTTCTTTAATATTATTAAAATCCTCTTTCCTCATCTTATTTATTTTAATATGCTGGTTTTTTAAATCTTCAAAAAGGATATAGGCATCAGAATATACTTTCATTCTTTGATTGATTCCCATTATTCCTCCTTTTCTCTGGATAATTATAATTTCGTGAGTAGATTTTTTTGCCTTTGTGCAGGATATAGTTAGTATAGATATTATAAGTATTTTAATTCCTGCTTTTAATAAGTTCTTCATATACTTTCCAGAAAACTTTACCGGGTTTTCCACTGCCTATTTTAAACCCATCTATTTCCACTACTGGCAATATGTCTATGGAAGTCCCTGAAAGAAATACTTCATCAGCAAGAAAAATATCCTGAAGATAAATGTACTCTTCATAAAAGTTTATTTTCAGATTCAGGGCAATTTCTTTAACCTCTTTTCTTGTAACTCCTTCAAGTATGCCATTCAAAGGCGGGGTATAAATTGCTCCATCTTTAACCATAAATAAATTTGCAGATGAAGCTTCAGTTACTTCAAGGTCTTCTCTGAATAGTATTGAATCCCTTACGCCCTTTTTTCTGGCTCGTTCTCTTGCCAGCACATTCGCAAGAAGATTTACCGTTTTAATGTCAACTCTGTCCCACCTTTCATCGGGATGAGTAATACATTTAACTCCTTTTTTTCGCGTCTTTGCGGGGATTGGTTTGAATTTTCTTGCGGTTATTACAAGCTCCGGTATACAAATGGGAGGGAAGGGGTGCTCCCTCCTGGCAACACCCCTTGATATCTGTAAATACAATAAAACTCTATCATAACCTGTTTTTACTGCAATTTTTTCAAGGAGTAGTTTCATCTCTTCAAAGTTAAACTCAAAAGATATCTGAAGCATGTTCAGACTTCTTTTAAGCCTTTCAAGGTGGTCATATATCCTTATGATTTTTCCCTTCTCATATCTGATGCTCTCATACACCGCATCTGCATACTGATATCCCCTATCCTCAACATGTATTTTATAAGCTTTTTCAATGGGATATAATCTACCTCTTATATAAGCGAGCGCTGGCATTATTCCTTTTTTTCTATATATATTTCTACTCTTCTGTTTTTTGCCCTTCCTTCTTCAGTATCATTTGATGCAACCGGTCTTTTCTCGCCATAACCCTTATAGGAAAATATCTTTTCAGGAAGACCTTCAATTTCAACGAAGTAGTCAACAGCTGTTTTTGCTCTCGCCTGTGAAAGCTCTGTATTATCCTTATATTTGTCTTTTAAAAGAGGACCTATCGGTATGTTATCAGTGTGTCCCTCAACTCTTACTTTATAACCGGGATAAGTTTTTATAAAGTTTGCTATTGCTTTAAGAGTTTTTATACCTTTGATATTCAGACCTGTCCCTCCTATCTCAAAGTGAATTGCCTTTTCCTCTGCAGTAATTTTTATATACTCTTTTCGTTCCTCTATCTTTATGCCCTCTATTTTCTTTAAAGTTTCATACGCTTCTTTTCGCAACTTTTCAATCTCTTTTTTCTCCTGTTCCAGTTTTTCCCTTTCTTCTGCTATTTTCCCTTTTTCCTCAAGTATTTTTCTCTCCCTTTCTATTATTTCTTTTTCCTTTTCTTTTATCCTTCTCATATTTTCTTCCACTAATCTTTCTCTTTCTGCAAGCTCTTTTAACTTCTTTTCTCTTTTAATTTTTTCTTTTTCAAATCTGAGATTATCACCAAGAAACATACTCAAAGAAACTGAATGAACTTGATTTTCACCATTTGAAATGAATCCGTAATGAATCCCGAAATCATTTTTTTCAAAATTTGATGTAAAATAGCCCAGTCCAAAAGAAAAATAGGGTGATATACTTTTCTCTTTCATGAATCCTAGAAAAAGCTCATAGTTTTTATAAATTATAAATTCTGAACTCAGCCCAAAGGTGTAATTAAGTTTCTCTTCAATCTGGAATCTTGAGTTTAAAACAGGTTCCACATATTTTAAAGGAGCAAATTTTAAAGAGTAAAGTAAATTTAAAAAAGGAGTTTCTTCTAAGGAACTCACTCCTCCTCCTGAAATGATAAATTTATTCAGACTTCCCATATAATGGAATCTTGTTTCAACCCCTGCTTTAAAAAGAAATCCTGTTGAAAAAGAGTCCTGCGAAATTATATCTCCTCCGAGAAATAAAACAAGATTTTTATTTCCAAAACCACCAAGCAGTCCAATGTTTTCTTTTTCTGCAGAGCTCACAGAGTATAAAAATTTCAGAGAGAACAATGTATCAGGATTCACTCCACCTGTTATAAGTAACTCATTTTCCCCTTCATAGTTTGAAAATCCAAGCAGAAAATAGGGTCTTTCATTTTCATAAGGGAAAAATAGATAGAACGGAGATGATAAGCTGAGAGATGTAAAAGATGTGCCCACATCTTTTGCTCCTTTAAAAGAAAGAATAAAAAAGGGCAGAAGTATTTTTATCATCTATTTATTCCATATAAATGTTTCCTCTGCTTTCTTATTAAGTTCTTTCAGAAGCTTTTCTACACTTTTGACTCCATACTTTTCTACATTTTCTTCTATTGTTCCCCATATAGGTTCACCACAGGCTATAGCGGGTATCCCGTATTTGAAGAATACATTAACCGTTTCAGGATACTTTAAAACAATGTCTTCAATCTTATCCTTAATTGTAATTTCCTTATTCTCCATAAATCCTTATGTGTTCTTTATACATGCATTTATCCTGAACAAATGTTATACCTTTTTTCTCAGCCAGTTTTTTTGCCTCTTCATTTTTTATACCTTCCTGTAACCATATAACTTTGATGTCACCTCTTTTGTCTTTTCTCTCGATCGCTTCCAGCACCACTTCTTTTGCTTCTTCAGAAGGTCTAAAAACTTCCACTATATCTATTTCTTCTTCAACTTCAAGTAAATTATTATAAGATTTTTTGCCAAAAATTTCGTCTGCATGAGGATTCACAGGTATTATGTTGTAGCCTTTTGATAGAAGATATCTGGGTACCCTTCTTGAGGGTTTTTCAGGATTTCTTGATATTCCTACTACTGCTATATTACTGTAATTTTCAAAAATTTCACGGATTCTGTCTTCACTCATTCCTTCTTTTTATAGGTGCTGATTTTCAGAAGTGAGTAAAGAGGGCAGTAGTTGAAAAGGGATGTTAAAACCAGAATTGCACCAACAACAACAAGCACCCATTTTGCCCATCCGACAACAGAAAATACACCGAGTCCAAAGAGTATTGCTCCTATTATCAATCTTATCCAGCTATCAATATTTCCCATGTTTCTCTTCATTTTCCACCTCCTTAATTTTCAATTTCTATATTATAAGCTTTTTCAAGGTAATCAAGAAAATAGTCTTCAGGTACAGCTCCTTCAAATTCCACTTTGTCATTTATTATAGTTTTTGGAACCCCCATAACCTTATATTTCTCTCCAAGATTCGGGAACTCTATAACTTCAACCATGCTCGAGTTTATATTTTCGTTTTCCATTGCAGCCTTATGGGAAAGAATTACCATTCTGGGACAGTAAGGACATGATGGTGTAACAAATACCTGAATGTGCATTTTTTTATCAATCTTTTTGATTGCTTCTTTTGCCTTTTCTGATAGTCCTGAGTCCTTTTTTGAAAGCATAGCTATTGTTTCAATAAGAGAAGTAAATTCGTAGCCTGAAGGGATTCCGTAAAATTTGATTCTGGTGTCTTTTCCCTCTTCTGTTAAAAAAACTGTGGCAGGAACCTTATCAATTCCATATTTCTCTACTTCTTCCTTATCTGTTGCGAAATTCTTTATTTCAAGTTCTATCTTATCAGAAAGTTCGGAAATTTCTTTTAATATTGCCTCTGTATCAGGGCAATAATCGCAGTTTATGTTCTGGGTGAAGAAAAGGATTTTTACCTTGTCTTTCATTTCTTTGCTGAAATATTCAATCAGCATATTTCTCTGCTCTTCGTTCAAAAGTGCCATAATTTTTACCTCCCATGTAAAAACCTAATAATAAGGGTATTTTATAAAAATTTCAAGTGCTAAGTTGATTTATGTTTTGTATCTGATATTTATCTTTTTAATTTCCATCTTCAACTTATAACCTTCTACTTTTCACTCTGTTTTACCTTTTTTACCCTTACAAATTTTATTCTCTGAGGAGTGCTATCAACTATTTCGAACTCTAAGTCTTTGAACCGAAGTTTTTCTCCTCTCTTGGGAACCCTCTGTAAAAAGGATACTATAAAGCCACCCAGGGATACCACCTCTTCTGATTCAAGTTCGGTTTTTAAAAGATTTTCAACATCTTCCAGTTCTATTTTTGAATGAAATACATAACTTCCATCAAGATATCTTCTGTAAAGAGTTTCCGGTCTATCAAGCTCGTCAAGAATTTCACCAACTATTTCTTCAAGTATGTCTTCCATTGTAACAAGACCTATTACACTACCGAATTCATCCACTACAATTGCTATTGATATTCTATTTTTTTGCATAAAGGAGAGAGTATCGAGAACTTTTTTGTATTCAGGGATATAAAAAGCATCCTGAACTATTTCTTTAACCTTTAAATTTAAATTATCTATGTTCTTTAAGATTTCTTTAACATGTAAAATACCGATTATTTCGTCTTTTCTTTCACCTATTACAGGCATTTTGGAAAACCCTTCTTTTTTAAATATTTCAATTGCCTCTTTCAGTATCATATTTTCTTTAACATAAACCATATCCACGCGGGGAATCATTATATCTCCTATGGGTTTTCTCCCTGCTTTTAGAATTTTCAGGATAAGGTCATATTCTATATCTTCGATCTCCCCCCTTTTATACAGCTTTGTGAGGAAATCCTCTAAGACCTTATTCTTTTTTCTTTTTTGTCTTAGAAATTTCCTCAAAAAGTTCATGGTGAAAGATATTCTCCTTTTCAGGAGATATTACAATTCCTCCTGAAATTACCATTTGCATTCCATCCTCTACAGAGAATGGCAGGAATTTTAGCCTTGATTCAGGCACAATTAAGTACCATCCCGAAGTGGGATTTGGTGTTGTGGGGACAAATATATTGTAATGTTTTTCACCATCTATTTCCCAGACCTTGTCTGTGGTCAGGAATCCAATTGCATAACTTTCTTCTTTTGGAAATTCAAGGAGAACAACCTTTCTAAGTGCGGTTTTGCTTTCAAATAGTGCTTTTGAAAATTCTCTTGCAGCCTTGTAAAGACCTCTTACAACAGGGAGATTTATTATTATCTTTTCCCCCATATTAATAATTCTCTTTCCGAGGTAAGTTGTGGCAAATATCCCTGTGATATAAAAGGCAATGAGCACAACTATCAAACCTATAACCGGAAATACAAAAGACGGGAGTTTATCAAAATAAGGGAATTTTTTGAAAAATTTGCCAACACCCCCTCCTATAAAATTAACCATTATATAAGTTATGTATATTGTAACTACAACTGGAAGAAGTGTAACTATTCCTGCAACGAAATTTCTTCTTGCGTTACTCAATTATTCTTTTAAATAAACCCTTATAAGTTTTTGTTTGTCAGAAAAGGTGATTTTTAATTCTCCACCAAAAGCTTTTCTGACACTGTTGCCTATTTTTTTTGCAAGATGTTCGGTTGTGGTTTCTATATAAAGCCTTTTTTCATCAAAGTTTAATTTCATTATTCTCTCAAGAGGATTTCTCCATTCTTCTCTCTCAGTAACATTGGTTATCAGATTTTTCAGTTCTTCTCTTTTAGTTTTTACATATTCTGCCTCAATTTCAAGAATTCCAAGAGGGTAGTTGTCCTTTATTTTTCTGCAGGCAGGACAATCTTTTCTATTAAACTCCACTCCCTGGTCTTTTAGTCTATGGGCAATCTTTTCATCCTTTAGCCATCTCTTTTGATGAAATATAAGACCGCAACCCGGACAGATTGTTGGGTCCCTGTACGAATTTTTATCCATATAGGGGTCCTTTAATTTTTCCCTGTATTTTCTTGTGTCTTTTCCTTTACCCATTATAACCCCCTTCCACAACAGTGTTTATATTTTTTCCCGCTGCCACAGGGGCAGGGGTCATTTCTTCCAACCTTTGGGGTTTTCCTTACAAAAGGCTTTTTCACCATTTCTGGTTGCATCGGAGCCTGTTCCCTGGCTATTCCTGGAGGTCCCTCTTCTTTTCTTGGCTCTGCTTGTTGAGCCTGAACCTTTGCGAGTTCAGGATGTTCTGCCTTTATCCTGCCCGTAACTCTTTGAGGCATCTGTGCAACCTGAACCCTTAAAACTCTATGCACGGTTTCATTTCTTATTCTTCTCATAAGCTCTTCAAACATTCTATAGCTTTCCTGTTTGTACTCAACAAGAGGGTCTTTCTGTCCGTAAGCTCTCAAATATATGCCCTCTCTTAAATGGTCAAGAGAATAAAGATGGTCTCTCCATGCCTCATCAAGGGTATACAGAAGTGCCATTCCTTCCAGTTCTCTCATCTTTTCCTCGCCAAGAATTTCCTCTCTTTCATTATAAAGTGCCTCTACTTCCTTCATTACATAATCCTTCAACTCTGATTTATTTTTTACTACATCTATTCTACTGAAGTCTGAAAGAAAATGAAAACTGAGTTCGGTTCTGAGGTTCTCTATATCCCAATCCTCTTTGTAATCGCTGGGGCAGTATTTATCTGTGATTTCGTCCACTATCTCTTCTATATATTCTTTTATGTATTCTTTGACATTTCCACCATCAAGTATTTCGTTTCTCAGTCCATATATAACCTCTCTCTGCTTGTTCATAACATCATCAAACTCTAAAAGTCTCTTTCTTATCTCAAAGTTCTGCATTTCTACTCTCTTCTGAGCGGTTTCAAGAGCTTTTGTAACCATTTTGCTCTCAATTGGTCCTTCATCCTTTGAACCAAATCTTTCCATTAAGGACATAACTTTGTCCGAACCAAAAAGTCTTAAAAGGTCGTCTTCAAGGGACAGGAAAAACCTTGTTGTTCCGGGGTCTCCCTGTCTTCCTGACCTTCCTCTTAACTGTCTGTCTATTCTTCTTGCTTCATGTTTTTCAGTTCCCACAATTAAAAGACCTCCGAGCTCTTTAACCCCTTCTCCGAGCTTTATATCGGTTCCTCTACCTGCCATATTTGTGGCTATTGTAACAGCATACTTCTCACCCGCTCTTGATACTATTTCTGCCTCTTTTTGATGATGCTTTGCATTTAAAACATGATGGGGGACACCTTCCCTTTTCAGAAGTCTTGATAGAAGTTCAGAAGTATCAACCGATGCTGTTCCTACAAGAACAGGTCTTCCTGCTTTGTGCCACTTCTTAACTTCATCAACAACTGCCCTGTATTTTTGTTTCTTTGTCTTAAAAATTATATCAGGCAGGTCCTCTCTTATACAGGGTTTATTTGTGGGTATTACGACAACATCAAGTTTATATATTTCCCAGAACTCTGCTGCCTCTGTTATTGCTGTTCCTGTCATTCCTGCAAGTTTCTCATACATCCTGAAATAGTTCTGAATTGTTATTGTTGCAAGGGTTTGAGTTTCCCTCTGGATGGTGACATTTTCTTTTGCTTCAACAGCTTCATGAAGACCGTCAGACCATCTTCTTCCATGCATCAGTCTTCCTGTAAACTCATCAACTATGATAACTTTTCCATCCATTACAACATAGTCAACATCCTTTTCAAAAAGTGAATACGCTTTTAAAAGCTGTTTGATGGCGTGAACTTTTTCTGATTTTTCAGAATACTCTCTGAGTATTCTTTCTTTTTCAAAGAATTTTTCTCTGGGAGTTAAATTTTCTTTCTGGTCAACCGCATGCAACTCTGTTGACAGGTCAGGAAGCACGAATAAATCTTTTTCCTTTTTATGGATTTCCTCTCTTCCTTTTTCTGTAATGTCTGCAGAATGAGCTTTTTCATCTATCACATAATAGAGGTTCTGGTCAAATTCGTGCATCTTCTTTTCCTTCATCAATCTGAGTTCAAAGCTTTCAACAAGCCTCATCATGTCAGGTTCCTGTAAGAGTTTAAAAAGTCTTTTTGACCTTGGTGCTCCCCTTTTTGCAAGAAGCAGTTTTTCCGCTGCCTTTTCCCTGTCGCCATTTCTGAGAAGTTTCTCAGATTCCTGAAGAAATTTATTTACAAGTAAATTCTGCTTGCGAACAATTTCTTCAACAACAGGTTTTGCTTTTCTGTAAAGATAATTGCTGGACCTCTCAACAGGACCCGATATTATAAGAGGAGTTCTTGCTTCGTCTACGAGAATTGAGTCCACTTCATCAATTATTGCATAGTAATGGTCTCTCTGGACCCTGTCTTCTGCTCTGAAGACCATGTTGTCTCTCAAATAATCAAATCCAAACTCATTGTTTGTTCCATAAGTTATATCCTTCTCATAATGGGGTTTCCTTTCCTGAGGGTCCATTCCAGCCTGTATGACTCCCACACTGACACCCAGAGATTCATAAACAGGTCCCATCCATTCTCTGTCTCTTCTTGCAAGATAATCATTAACTGTGACGAGATTACAGTTTTTTCCTGTGAGTGCATTCAAATAAAGGGGCATTGTTGCGACAAGGGTTTTTCCTTCACCTGTTGCCATTTCAGCAATTTTACCCTGATGAAGCACAATTGCACCTATAAGCTGGACATCAAAAGGAATCATATTCCACTCGGTTTTTATTCCAACCACATCCCAGGATTTTCCCACAAGCCTTCTGCATGCCTCCTTTACATAAGCATACGCTTCGGGTAGAATTTCATCAAGAGCTACCTCACCTTTTTGAACAGCTTTTCTCCATTCTTCTGTTTTCTTTATTAAATCCTCATCTTTAATGTTATGTATTTTTTCATATATATCATTTATTTTGTAAACTGTTGGCCACAGTTTTTTTAAAACTCTCTCATTTCTCGGAACAAATACTTTTCTGAAAATTTTTGTAAATACATTCATTCTTCTTCACCTCCCAGAAAGATAAATCTCTGTAAATCCCTTTGATATTCGGACCATCTTGCCCCCTCTTTACTGTTTTCTCTTGCTCTTTTAAATTTAAACATCAATGTGTCAATGTAATCAGCAAAATGCAGGAGAAGAGCCTCTTCTGTCATAGGTTCTGTCAGTGCACCCATACTTTTTTCGCCGTGATGGGATGCAATCATATGAAGAATTCTTAATTTTAGATTCTCAGGAAAATCCGATATTTTGTCAATTTTTTCCTGAACCATTATAAGACTGAAATAAACATGGTCTAACAGTCTACCTTTGTCAGATATGTCAATACCTGCTCTGTATTCATAAGTTTTAATTTTCCCTATGTCGTGTAAAAGGGCTCCTGTTATTAGAATATCCTTTGATAAACCCGAGTACATTCTGCTCAAAGATTCTGCAAGAGATTCTGCAATTTCGACTACGTTCAAAGTGTGTTCAAGAAGACCACCTATATAAGCATGATGCATTTTTTTTGCAGCAGGTGCATTTATAAAATTTTCTCTTATCTCCGGATCATTGAAAAAGTAATCCAGTAATTTTTTAAGATGAGGGTTTTGAATGTCTGTGATAATGTTTTCAAGGTTATTTACCATCCTGTCTATTTCTCTTGGAGAGGATGGGAATAGGTCCTTAATCTCCACATCCCTTGCCTTTTTTAGCTCCTTTAGTGTAAATACAATTTCTCCATACAACTCTCGAGCCTCTCCCTTTACCTGATAAACTCCTTCCTTCAGTTTTTTCTCAAACTCCGCTATATTATCAAAAACATAACCCTTCATTTCACCCGTTTTATCTGAGATATAGAGTTCGTAGAAAAATCCCCCATCTTTTCTTTCCTTTTTCTTTATCCTGTTTACTATGAATATATCTTCAAATTCTCCTTTCTCCAGCTCTTTGACAAAAATCTTTTTCATCTAATAATCAAGTATATAAATAATAAGGTATCATATCTATTTTGTCAACTGTGCGAGGAATTTTGGGTTAATGCAGTGAAGTTTTGTTTGACTTGACAAAAAAAACATTTTTGCTTTAAAATTATCTTTTTAAATTTTTGGGGTTAAAAATATGAAAACACTCAGACTCCTGAAAATATATTACTGGTATTTTAGAAAGAGCGGGGGTCTGGGTGTAGAAATTTAACCCCGCCCGAAACCCGAAAACCCAGACCCCCACTTTAAAGTGGGGGTTTTTAATTTTATAAAAAAATGAAAAATTTAAGGAGAGAGTGAAATGATGATGCCCGGGTCCTTACCTCTTTATTATTACTGGTTTATCAGAAGAGGTGGGGGCCCGGGCATTATGGGTTAACCCCTGATTAAGCCCGAACCCGAAGCCCCCACCTTCAAGGTGGGGGCTTTTTATTTTGGAGGTAATTATGAAAAGAATAATTGCAGATGTGGAGACTCCGGTTTCAGCCTTTCTAAAGCTGAAAAACTTTAAGCCTGTTTTCCTGCTGGAAAGTGTTCTGGGTGGTAAAACTCTTGGAAGATACAGCTTCATAGGATTTTCATCGGGTAAAAAGATAGTGTTTGAAAAGCTGGATTCAAAGACAGGGCTCTGGCATGAACTTGAAAAAGAATATTCAATAACAAAGAAAGATAGAGACCTGGATTTAAGATTTACAGGTGGTATAGTCGGATATACGGGTTATGATGCTGTGAGAACAATAGAGAATATACCTGATAAAAATGAAAAGACCTTTGAAATACCCGATGCCCTTTATGTGGTTCCGGAATTCTTACTTGTTTTTGACCATTTGAAACACTCTGTTCAGGTGGTTCACAGGGATGAAGAAGAAAGCAAATATCTTTTGAAACAGATAAAAGAATGTCTTGAAAGAGAGAGAATTAAAGAGGATATTAGAAGGTTTAGAGTTGAAGGACCTTTTTGTCTTGAGAAAAAGGAAGATTTCTTAAAAAAAGTCAGATACTTAAAAACCATGATTAGAAATGGAGAGATATTCCAATGTGTTATGTCAATGAGATTTAAGGGCAGGGTTGATGTTGAACCTTTTAAAATCTACAGGGCACTGCGATTTTTAAACCCCTCGCCCTATCTCTTTTACCTTGATTTTGATGAATATAAGATAATAGGTTCTTCACCTGAAGTGCTGGTGAGAAAAGAGGGGAATAATATACTTACATGTCCAATAGCAGGAACAAGACCTGTTTTTGAAGACGAAAGGAAAAACAGGAAAATGGAAGAGGAACTTTTAAATGATGAGAAAGAAAATGCCGAGCATCTTATGCTTGTTGACCTTGCAAGAAACGATATCGGAAAAGTTGCGATTCCCGGAACCGTTGAGGTGGATAAATTCAGAGTTGTTGAAAGGTTTTCTCATGTGATGCATCTTGTCACCTATGTTAGAGCAAAGATAGATAAAAAAATATCCATTTTTGAACTTTTAAAATCCTGTTTCCCGGCAGGAACCGTGACAGGAGCACCAAAGGTGAGAGCAATGGAGTTAATAGAAGAGGTTGAGGACGCAAGAAGAGGTCCCTATGCAGGTGCTGTCGGATATTTTGATGAAAAGGGCAATATGGATCAGGCAATACTCATAAGAACAATCTTTATGAGAGATAAAGAGTTTTTCTATCAGGCAGGAGCAGGAATTGTTCATGACTCATTGCCCGAGAAAGAATGGGAAGAATGTCATAATAAAGGTGAAGCCCTTAAAAGGGCGATTTTATTATCAGAGGAGGTGTGAAATGAAGGTTCTTCTCATAGACAACTACGATTCTTTTGTTTACAACATATACCAGTACCTTCTTGAGACAGGTTGCAGGACAGTTGTAAAAAGGAACGATGAAATTGGTATTGAAGATGTTAAAAAACTTTCCCCTGATTTTATATTTCTATCACCCGGACCGGGGCATCCCAAAAATGCAGGGATATGTATAAACCTTATCAAAGAATTTTATAAGAGCATACCCATTTTTGGTATATGTTTGGGACATCAGGCAATTGCATATGCATTCGGTGTTGAAATAAAAAAAGCAAAAAATGTTGTTCACGGCAAGATATGTGAAATATATCATGATGGAAAAGGTATTTATACAAACATTGATTCACCTTTCTATGCAACAAGATATCATTCCCTTATCATTGATGAGGCAAATCTGCCAGAGATTTTTGAAATTTCAGCGTTTACAAAGGATGGAGAAATAATGGGTATAAGAATGAGAAATTTTAAGGTCGAAGGAGTTCAATTCCATCCCGAGTCCTTCGGGACAAAATCTGGAAAAAAATTAATTGAGAATTTTCTGGAGGTATAAAAATGAAAGAGTTGATTGAAAAGATAGCAAGAAAGGAAAAAATTGATGAGAGGCTTTCAAAAACTCTGATGCTCAACATTGTTGACAGAGAAGTGCCCGGCGAACAGATAGCAGGTCTTCTTGTTGCTTTAAGGGTAAAAGGAGAATCACCAGAGGAAATTGCGGGTTTTGTGGAAGGAATACTTGAAAAAGCTGTAAAGCCTGAACTGGGTGATTTAAGACCTGATATTGATACCTGTGGAACAGGTGGGGATGGCAAAAATACATGGAACATATCAACCGCTGTTTCTCTTTTACTTGCATCAGATGGAGTTAAAGTGGCAAAACACGGAAATAAGGGAATTTCGAGTAAAAGCGGGAGTGCAGATGTTCTTGAGGCTCTTGGAATAAAAACAAAATTAAACCCTGAAGAGATTTTTCTCTACTTAAAAAAATTCAACTTTGCCTTTATATTTGCTCCTCTTTATCATCCTTCAATGAAGAGGGTTGCTGAGATAAGAAAAAATCTTGGAATAAGAACAATATTTAATCTTTTAGGTCCTTTAACAAATCCCTGTTTTCCAGAGACACAGATAATAGGAGTTCCTGATGCTGATATACTCTTAAAACTATCAAAAGCTGCTAATATTTTAAACAGGAAAATTCTTTTTTACACATCAAAAGCTGGATTTGATGAGGCTATTCCCGGTGATACGGTTTATATAAATAGTTCTGAAGACCCTGATAAAACAATTCAGATTGATACATCTCAGTTTAAACTTTCTATTCCCGGTGAGGATGAACTTAAAGTTTCATCTTCTCAGGAGAGTGCGCAGAGGATTTTTGAGCTATTTTCCAGCCACAGAGAGCCTGATAGAAGTGTTATTGCCCTTAACTCTGCAATTGCATACCTCGCTCTTCAGAAAGTTAAAGATTTAAAACAGGGGATTGAGAGAGCCCTTGAAGTTTTAAAATCAGGTAAACCTCGGGAGTTAATTCAGAGGTTAAGGAGGGAAAATGTTAACAAAGATAATTAAAAAAACCGTTGAAAGGGTTAAAGGTATAAAAGATTTAGAACCCTCTCCAGAATTCCCTCAATTTTTAACTTCACCTCCCCTTTTTATAACCGAGATAAAAAGAAAATCCCCTTCAAGAGGAGTGATTTCAGAAGAGCTCAACATTCTTGAAAAAGTTCAAAAATACATAGAAGGGGGAGCGAATCTCATTTCTGTGGTAACAGAACCTTTCTTTTTTGGTGGGAATATAAAGGATATAGAGACAATTAAAAAAGAATTTAAAATAGGAGTTTTGAGAAAGGATTTTATAATTTCAAAAAAACAGGTGATTGAAAGCCAGAATGCGGGAGCTGATGGTATCCTATTGATTGCAAAAATCCTTGAATATGAAAGGTTAAAAGAACTTATAAAGCTATCCAGGACACTCGGGCTTTTTGCTCTGGTTGAATGCCATTCTGCTTATGAAATTGAAAAATCATTGAGAGCAGGAGCAGAAATTATAGGAATAAATTCCAGAAACCTTGCCACCCTTGAGATAGACTTAACCCTTTTTAAAAAACTGAGAATGTATATTCCTGATAGGGTGATAAAAATAGCAGAAAGTGGTATACAGAACCTGGGAACCATAAAAGAGATAAAATCTCTTGGATACGATGGTTTTCTGGTCGGAACAAGGCTTATGCTCGAGAAAAATCCTGAAAAAATTATAAAAGAATGGATTAGAGAATGGAAAAAATAAAGACCTTTATAAAAATATGCGGAATAAAAAGGATTCAGGATGCAATTACCTGTTATAATGCGGGTATAAATGCAGTCGGATTTGTTTTCTTCAGGAACTCTCCGAGATTTATCTCCTTTGACGATTTAAAAAGCATGATAAAAGATATGCCACCTATTACAAAAATAGGAATTTTCCCTGAAATGGATGAAAGCATCATAAAGGATAAGTGCATGGAGCTTTGTTTGAGTGGTATTCAGGTCTATCACGATTTAAATCAGAACCTTTCGGATTTTTTGAAAATAAGAGGAATTTTCTATCCTGAGAAACAGTTTGAAATGATAGGTTTTGATTTTCTTCTCTTTGATTTCAAAAAATCAGGGTTTGACCATGCTCCTGAAGAACTGGCACTGGATATAAAAAAAGAGTTTTCTTCAATCCCGCTGATATTCGCAGGAAACCTGAACAGAAAGAACATAAAGGGTTTTGTCAAAAAAATAAGACCCTTTGGAGTTGACATCTCAAGAGGTGTTGAGATAGAACCCGGGATAAAAGATAAAAATTTGATTTTTGAAATTGTTGAAAAAATCAAGGAGGCTGAAAATGAGACATGAATATGGAATCTTTGGAGGCATATATGTGCCTGAGACACTTGTGCCTTCACTTTTTGAACTTGAAAGGGCATTTAAAGAATTCAAAAAAAGCAAAAGATATAAAGAGAAATTCAAAATTTACCTGAAAGAATATGCAGGAAGACCAACTCCCCTTTATCATGCAAAAAATCTTTCAAAAAAATGGGGTAATGAAATTTACTTTAAAAGGGAGGATTTGTGTCATACAGGAGCTCATAAGATAAACAATGCGATTGGTCAAATTCTGCTTGCAAGATTTATGCATAAAAAAAGAATAATTGCCGAAACAGGAGCTGGTCAGCACGGTTTTGCAACATCAGCAGTATGTGCAAAGGAAGGAATTGGATGCACAATATATATGGGTAAAATTGATGCTGAGAGGCAAAGGGAAAATGTTTTAAAGATGAAACTTCTCGGTGCAGATGTTGTGGAAGTTGATAAAGGTTCAAAAACCTTAAAGGATGCAATAAATGAAGCAATAAGGGACTGGATTACAAACTTTGAAAACTCCCATTATCTTCTGGGCTCCTGCGTTGGTCCAAAACCCTACCCGGAAATTGTAAAATATTTTCAATCCATAATAGGAAAAGAAGCAAGAACACAATTTATTAAAAGATGTGGTTCTCTTCCGGATTATGTTATTGCCTGTGTTGGAGGAGGCTCAAATTCCATAGGAATCTTTTCAGCCTTTGTAAAAGATAAAGAGGTTAAAATTCTGGGGGCAGAGGGTGGTGGCACAGACAGGGACAAAACATCAGCAACCCTTTCCTTTGGTAAAAAAGGAGTTCTTCACGGTGCCTTAACGTATATCTTGCAGGATGAAAAGGGTCAGGTCAGAGAAACCCATTCAATCGCGCCCGGGCTTGATTACCCGGGTGTGGGTCCTGAACACAGTTTTTTAAAGCAAGTAAAAAGGGTAAAATACTTTCCTGTTTTTGACGATGAAGCAATTTCTGCATTTGAAGAATGTGCAGAGGAAGAGGGTATTATTCCAGCTCTTGAACCATCTCATGCCCTTGCCCTTGCAAGGAAAATTTCAAAAAATATGAATGGCAAAAGAATTCTCGTATGTCTTTCAGGAAGAGGAGAAAAGGATTTAAATATTTACTGGAGGTATAAAAATGGAAAATAAAAAATATTTTGTTCCCTATATAACAGCAGGTTTTCCTGACAGAAAAAGGTTTTTAAAATATCTGAAATTACTTTCTGAATACGGCGATTATGTTGAGATAGGAATACCCTTTTCAGACCCACTTGCTGATGGCTCTGACCTGCAAATTGCTCATGAAACTGCTTTAAAAGAAAAAGTTGACATTGACTTTATTTTTTCCTCCATTGAAAGAATAAGGAATAAAAAACCTTTTATTATAATGAGTTATTTAAACCCCATTTTAAATTACGGGTTTGAGAAATTTCTTAAAAAGGCCGGGAATAAAGGAGTGGCAGGAGTTGTTATACCCGACCTGCCCCTTGAAGAGGCAGGATATTACCTGCCCCTGTTTAAAAAATGCAATTTGGATTTTGTGCCCCTTGCAAGCCCTTCAACCTCTGTTGAAAGATTTTTAAAAATAGCTGAGATTGCAAACTTATTTATCTATTTTGTCTCTGTTAAGGGGACAACAGGTGCAAGAGAGGATTTCCCGGAATATACCCGCAGGAAATTAAAAGAATTCAGAAACTTAACTGACAGGAAAATTTTTCTCGGTTTTGGGGTTAAAAATCCTCAAAGTGTTAAAAAAATTTTAAATTTAATTGATGGAGTTATAATTGGTTCTGAAATAGCAAGAAGGATTTTAAAAGGAAGAGATTTAAATAAATTCATAAAAAAGCATTTAAATGTTTTAAAAGGAGGATTAAAAAATGGAAGACGGATGGTGGATAAAGGGTGTAAGAGGTGCGATAAAAGTTCAGAAGGATGATAGGAATGAAATCATTGAAAAGGGTAAAAGTATGGTGAATGAGATGATGGCTAAAAATGGTATAAATCCCGAAGATGTTGTTTGTGCCTTTTTTACAATAACCGATGATTTAAAATCAGTTTCTCCCGGTAGAATAATGAGAGAGATGGGTTTTAAGGATGTGCCTGTTCTGTGTTCTCAGGAACCTGTGTATAAGGATTCACTTCCAGGAACAATAAGAGCGCTTATTCTTTACTATTCAAAAAACAAAAGCGTTAACCACATATATATAGGTGAGGCAAAAAAATTAAGACCTGACCTTCAAAGGAGGTGAAAGATGCTCATAATTTTTAAAGAAGAGGTCAATATAAAGAATGTTGCAAAAATAATTCAGAAAATGGAGACACTGGGTTACAGAATAAGAATTTCCAAAAAGAACGGAAAATTTACTGCCTGTGTTCTTGGTGATACAAAAAAATTCCCTGTTCAGAAACTGAAAAGATTTAAAGAAATTGAAACAGTTGTTAAAGAACCCCACCCTTTTAAACTTGTTTCAAGAGATTTTAAAGAGAAAAATACAGTTGTAAGGGTTAATGGTGTTCAGATTGGCAAAGGATTTACCCTGATTGCCGGTCCCTGCTCTGTTGAATCAAGGGAGATGATTGTTGAAATTGCAGAATTTTTAAGAGAAAAAGGAGCACATATGCTCAGAGGAGGAGCCTTTAAACCAAGAACTTCTCCCTACTCATTCCAGGGACTTGGAGTTAAAGGTCTTGAATATCTCTTTGAAGCGAAGAAAAAAACCGGTTTACCTGTTGTCACAGAAATAATTTCACCTGAATACATTGATTTATTTGAAAAATATGTGGATGTCTTGCAAATAGGTGCAAGGAATATGCAGAACTTTGAACTGCTGAAAATAGCAGGAAGGTCATCCAGACCCGTGCTTTTGAAAAGAGGAATGAACTCAACAATTGAAGAATTTCTTTTATCCGCAGAATACATATTGAATGAGGGAAATCAGGATGTTGTTCTCTGTGAAAGGGGAATAAGGACATTTGAAAAATATACAAGGAATACCTTTGATATTTCATGTATTCCCCTCGTTAAAGAAATTTCTCATCTTCCCATAATTGCAGACCCTTCCCATGCTTCAGGTAGAAGGGATTTGATAATTCCTCTTGCAAAATCCGCCCTTGTTACAGGAACAGATGGAATAATTGTTGAGGTTCATCCAGAGCCCAAAAAAGCCCTTTCAGATGGTCCCCAATCCCTTAATTTCAAGGAATTTGAAATACTTGTAAGAGAATTAAAAGAACTGGCAGAAGCCCTTAAAATAAAATGGAATCAGACTTTGCAGACTTTAAAAAGATAGGAATAATAGGTGTGGGACAGATAGGAGGTTCAATTGCACTTGCCCTTAGAAAAAGGATGAAGGGAATAAAAATTTACGGCTGCGATACGGATAGCAGGATTCTTGAGAAAGCCCGCTTTCTGGACTTTAAAACCACCAGGTTTCAGGAAATTCTAAAATGCAAAATCTTAATAATTGCAACCCCTGTTCTTGAAATAATAAAAACTCTTGAAGAGCTTGAGAGAATGAAATATAAGGGAATTGTGATTGATACGGGTAGCACAAAAAAAATTATATGCGAAAGAGCAAAAAATTTGAATCTGAAATTCACAGGCGGTCATCCTCTTGCAGGGAATGAAAAAACTGCCCCTTATGCCTGGGATGAAAATCTTTTTGAAAATAAAATGTTTTTCCTCTGTGATGTCAGAGGAGATAAAAAACTCATTGAGTTTTCTGAAAATTTTGTAAGGAAAATCGGAGCAATACCGTTATTAATAGAACCTGAATATCATGACAGAATGCTTGCCCTGACCTCACACCTGCCCTATCTCATATCCTTTTTGTTTCTCAAAAATTCCAGAAACAAAAATTTTGAAGGTCCTGGTTTTAAATCCTTTACAAGAATAGCAAATCAAAATCCTGAAATGTTTGCAGATGTAATCCTCACAAACAGGTATAACATTATAAAAAATTTTGAAAATATAAAAAATAAAATCGTGGAAATCCTGAAAATAGATAAAAGAGAAAAACTTCTGGAGGTTCTGAATGAAAATAAAAAAACCTGAAAAAATAAGAATTAAAATAGCTCTGCCCCCTGATAAATCAATATCCCACAGGCTTTTGTTTTTCACCCTGCTTGAGCAAGGAAAATATAAAATAAAAAATCTTCTTAATTCAAAAGATGTTAAAAGAACGCTTTATTTTGTCAGGAATCTGGGTATAGAATCAAAAAAAGATAAAGAAAGTATTGTAATTGAAAACAGAGGTTTAAAAGAACCTGAAAAGATTTTATACTGCGGAAACTCAGGAACAACCGCGAGACTGGGAACCGGGATATGTTCTGCTCTTTCCTTTAATTTTTTCCTTGACGGCGATTTTTCCCTGAGGAAAAGACCGATGAAAAGGGTTATAGAGCCTTTGAGGAAAATGGGTGCTCTTGTATACGGAAGAGAAAACGATACAAAACTCCCTGTTTTTATAAAGGGTAAAAAATTAAAGGGTATAAAATATAAAATTCCTGTTGCATCCGCACAGGTAAAATCTTCATTGATACTTGCTTCCTTTTTATCCAAGGTTGAAAGTGAATTTGAGGAAATTCTGAAAACAAGGGACCATACTGAAAGGATTTTAAAATATCTTGGAGCAAAAATAGAATGTGAAGAAGACAGGATAAGGGTTTTCCCATCAAGAATAAATAACTTTTCATTAAAGGTTCCAGGAGATTTTTCATCTGCCAGTTTCTGGATTACCCTGGGAATTTTACATCCTGAGTCAGAAATCCTTATTAAAGATGTTAATTTAAACAAAACAAGAACCTTTTATATGAAGATTTTAAAAGAAATGGGGGCAAGGATTGAAATTGATTTAAAGATAAAAGAGCCTGAGCCCGAGGGTGATATTTATGTTAGAACTTCTGAATTAAAACCAGTAAAGATAGGATTTAAAGAATGCTCAAAAATGATTGATGAACTCCCTTTACTCGCACTTGTATGCTGTTTTGCAGAAGGTGAAAGCATTATAAAAGGGGCAAAGGAATTAAGGGTTAAAGAAAGCGACAGGTTAAGAAATACCACAAGGATTTTAAAAAAAATGGGTGCAGAAATTGAGGAAATAGAAGATGGATGGGTTATAAAGGGAAAAAGTAAATTAAAGGGAACAAGGGTTTTTACCTATAAGGACCATAGAATGGTTATGCTTTCTGTATGTGCAGGGCTTCTTGCAGAAGGAGAAACCGAAGTTGAAGGAGAAAAATGGGTAGAAATTTCATACCCGTGTTTTTTTGAGGAGGTAAAAAAGATTTATGATTAAGTTAGGAATAATAGGCTTTCCTCTGAGACACTCTCTTTCACCTGTTTTCTGGAATCTTTATTTTAAAAGGAAAAATATAAATGCCTTTTATGAAAAAATTGAATTATCACCTGAAAAGAATGTTGATTTAAAAAATTACAGGGGATTGAACATTACCACTCCATGGAAAGAGAAAATTCTTAAATACGCAGAAATTTTTGATGAGGTTGTTATGAATACAAAAAATGCAAATACTCTTTTAATTGAGGAAAAAGTAAAAGCCTATAACACTGATTTTTACGGATTTGCAAAGTTGATGGATGAAATTAAGGCAAATTTTAAAAATATTATAATTCTTGGAACGGGTGGAGCCGCAAAAACCTGTGCCTTTTATTTTAAAAATAAGGGAGTAAAAAACATTCTTTTTTTAAGCAGAAATAAGAAAGATAAAATAATGGGATGTGAGGTAAAAAGTTATAAATGTTATGAAATAGAAGAAATACTTGAAAATGCCGATTTAATAATAAATGCAACTCCCTGCGGATGGAAGGGAAATTTACCTCCTTTAAATATGGATTACATTAAAAAATCTTTTCTGGTTGACCTTCAATACGGAAAGGAAACGCCGTTTTTAAAAGAAGGAAAAAAAAGAGGGCTTGAAGGTGTTGATGGAAAAGAGATGCTTTTGTATCAGGCAATTTATGCAGGAAAAATCTGGTTCTCTGATTTTGATGAAAATACCTTTAAAAATTGCTTTAATAAAACAATGGAAGGTGAAAATGCTTGAAGTTTTAAAACTTATAACCGCAGGTGAATCGCACGGAGAGAAATTAACAGGAATTCTGGAAGGAATGCCTGCAAATTTAAAAATAAGTTATGAAAGGTTAAAAGATTACCTTAAAAGAAGGAGTAAATTTAAAGGAAGAAGTAAAAGGCAAAAACTTGAAGAAGATGAATTTAAAATAACATCAGGCGTTGAAAATGGAATAACAACAGGTGCTCCGATAGCATGCGAAATTGAAAATAAATCAAAAACAAAACCCATTAAACCCGTTTATGTTCCAAGACCAGGACATGCAGATTTTTCAGGATTTTTAAAATATGGTTTCAACGATATAAGACCTGTTATGGAAAGGGCTTCGGCAAGGGAAACAGCCATGAGAACCTTACTCGGTGGAATTGCCTCCGAATTGCCAATTTCATTGGGAGTAAAACTTTTTGGATTCACTCAAAGAATAGGAGATATGGAGGATGAGGAAAAAGAAATTCTGGAATACGATGAGGAGTTTGAAAAAATAAGAAACAGTTCTGATTTTTACTTTATAGATAAAGAAAAAGATAAAGAGGCACAAGAAATTTTAAAAAGGGCTTATGAAAAAAAAGAAACCCTGGGTGGTGCTGTATGTGTTTATGCCTTTAATGTTCCTCCCGGACTCGGCTCCTATGTTCATTTTGAAAAAAGGATTGATTTAAAAATTGCAGGAGTTATGCTTTCAATACCATCGGTTAAAGGAATTGAAATAGGTTCGGCAATTGAGATCTCAAAAAAATACGGTAAAGAAACGGTTGATGAAATTTTTATTGAAGGTAATAAGATAAAAAGAAAAACAAATTATCAGGGAGGGATTGAAGGAGGAATGACAGATGGAAACCCGATAAAGGTAAAACTTTATATAAAACCGATTCCAACACAGTTAAAACCTGTTAATTCGGTTAATCTAAAAGAAAAAAAAGAGGAAAAAACAAAGTATTTAAGGAGCGATGTATGTGTGGTTCCTGCAGTATCTGTAATTGCAGAAGTGTTTTTAGGGCTTATTCTGTGTGATGCAATTTTACAGAAATTCGGAAGCGATAATTTTTATGAAATAAGAGAAGGTTATAAAAATTATCTTCAAAAAATAAGATGGGTATGAAATTTTTAAAAATATTTGAAATTTTATTTTGCGATATGTATAATAAAAACATGAAGAGGTTACTCGCGTTCCTTTTGACGGGTGTCTTATATTCTCAATGGTCGCAGGACCCTTACACCCCCACAACTATTGTAAGAAGTGCTGGTTTAAAACAGAGTATTTATCCTTTATTTACGGGTGATGGCTGGATTGTTGTTTATTCAAATACAATTTATGATGAGGGTGACATACACGCCCAGAAGGTCTCGCTTGATGGTTATATTTTATGGGATTCAGGTGGAGTTGTTGTGAGTGATAATTATCTTAATGAGTTTGACCCGATGGTTTGCGGTGATGGTAAGGGTGGAGTGATAGTTGTGTGGAATGCTTCTGACAAGCCTCCTTCTGTTGAGTCAACCTGTGTATTTGCTCAAAGGATAGATAGATATGGTCAAAAAAGATGGGGAATAAATGGTATAAGGTTAACTGAGTATGGTTGGGGAAGTTTTTCTAGGTCAAAGATAGTGCCTGATGGGAAAGGAGGTGCAATCATCTGCTGGACAGACTACAGAACAGGATATTCAAAGACATTTGCTCAAAGGATAGATTCGATGGGAAATAAATTATGGGGTGAGTGGGGTATTGATGTAGCGCCTGCACTGGATATATCCGCAGGACCTGAAGTTGTTGTACAGGGAAGAAATGGAAAAACTTTTATTTTTTATATGAATCATTATGTTCAGATTTTGGACAATGCGGGTAACAGGCTTCTGGGTGATTCGGGTAGATTTTATACAAATAAATATACTGCATATGCGGTTAAAGATTTCAGGGGAGGTGTTTTTATTAATACAATTGATGACTATGACAGGCTCTATGCCTATCGTCTTGATTCCCTTGCAAATCCTTTGTTTCCTGATACTGGTATTCTGGTTTGCAGGAGGATAGACGGTGGTCCCTGGATGAGGGAGGATGGGCTCGGAGGAGGGCTTTTAGCATGGATGGATACAACCGGAGGTGTACAGCGTATATTATTCCAATTAGTTGATTCTTTGGGCAATCTTGTGTATGATACGAGTGGGGTTCCGCTTCCTGACTGGCCGGATGGAGCGTCAAATTTTATTTATGACAATAATTATGGATGGCATTTTTCAAAAATAAAAAGAGACACCAATACAAACCGACTCTTTCTATATGCTCAGAGGATTTCAAGGGACTGGCAGAGGATGTGGGATTCAGGGGGTGTATTTGTGGCAAGAGGAGTCAACAATATTACTTATGAGGTATCTGCGTGTGCCGATGACAGGGGAGGACTTGCTTTATTTTTCCCTTATGATTTAAATTTGAGTTTAAAAGGTATGTATATAAATTCTGATGGTGAACTTGGAGGACCTTATATCGGTATTAAAGAAAAGATAAAAATTTCGGATTTCGGAATTCGGAATTGGGATTTAAAAAATTATAAAATTTTTGATATAACAGGTAGAAGAGTTAAAAAATTAAAAGATATGAGGATATATTTTTTAAAGAAAAAGAATAAAAGAATTAAGTTTATATTTTTAAGGGGAGGGAAAAGATGAAAAAGGGTGTAAAAGTAGTGGCAATGGTAATGATGGGAGGAGTATTTATGCTCCTCAAAGGTGTGCCCCTTCCGCCCGGTCCTTTTGAATTGAAACAGCCGAACGGGTACACATTTATGGCTGTGGGATACGGAGATGAATTTTACGGAAGAATAGAGACAGAAGACGGATGGACGATTGTCCAGGGAAGGGATTTTTACTGGTATTAGGCAATAAGGGATGAAAACGGTTATCTTGTTCCATCGGATATAAGGGTGGGTGAAGGAGACCCGAGCACACTGGGTGTTGAAAAACACCTTGACTATGCACCCCATGTAAAGGATAGCATGATTCAGGAATGGGAGAATTTCAACAGTTCGTTAAAGCCTGATACCATTACAGGAGATTTACATCTCGGTGTTATCCTTATCCAGTTTTCTGACTGGCAAACAAATCCCTATGCAAGGGGAGGATACAGTTTGGTTCCTCAATGGTATGGAATGCCTTTCACCGCCGATCAATATGATTCCCTTTTCTTCTCAACCGGCTGGTATTTTACGCATCCTGACTCGATCTTTTCTCCTGACTCAGAAAAAGTTTACGGTTCGCTCAATGATTTTTACAGGATAAATTCATCAAATCTTGTGAGGATAAAAGGTGCGATTCTTAATCCTGATACTATAATAAACGGTGAAAGGAGATATATATGGTATACAGCGCAGAATACAAAGGATTATTATGCATTCGGTCCGGGAACCGGATGGGGATTATTTGAAGAAGCAGAGAGTCTTGCAATTGAAAACGGTTTTAATCCTGATACCTTTGATTATCTTGCAATGGTTTATGCGGGGAATGTAGTATATGATTCTCGCTTACATCCTCAAGCTTTGGGAAACAAGTATTTTACATCTGAAAAGGATTTTAGATTATATTTTTCCCACATAGGAGTTCATTGTCACGAGTTCGGACATCTATTAGGCCTCCCCGACCTTTATTATGTGGAAGGAGTAGGAAAGACTTCAAATGATATAGGTAAATGGGGGATTATGGGAACGGGGGTATATAACGGTCCCACAAATGTTGATGCGTCGTGTCCTACACCGCCGAATCCGAGATGTAAAGAGTCTCTGGGATGGGGGATTTTTCATGAAATCCCTCCTGATACAGACGGTATAAGGGTTGTTTTGAAGCCCTCTGCTCAGTTCAATGAATACTGGAAGATAAAGATTACGGATTCCCTTTCTAATTGTTTTTTGTATATAGAAAACAAATATACAACCGGTTACAACGCATATATTCCAGGATGGCAACAACCTGATTTTCAAGGTGGAATAATGATATGGTATTCTAAATCCTATTATCCACCCACTTCTGGGTACGGCTATTGTGATGTTGTTGAGGCTGATTCATCGGATGATATAAGAGACCAGAAAAATGAGGGTGAGAGATGGGATATATTTGATGGTGATACATCAAGGGATGAGATTTCAGCATATACCCAAGTTTATAATACGGATTTTTATTATCAGGGTGAATGGTATCCTTCATTTGTTGCGGTTCTGGATATAACACCTGTTGAAACACTTATTCAGGATTCCTTGGGATTTACAAAGGCAACATTATGGAGGCAGTATATTGATACAACAAAGTTTAAGGTTAAGTTAAGGGACTATTCCTTTTTCAGAATTAGTTTGAACGGTGAAAGGCAAAAGGTGAGTAAAAATGAAAGGGGATATCTTGAAATTGTTTTATGGAACTACTGGGCTGGGATGACCAATGTAAGGGTTAAGGTAAAAGGGTTATACGGTGTAAATGTTATTGATTCTATTGCAAATTACGGTGATATGTCTGCAAATGAGATAAAGTCAAACCTTGAAATTCCTGATAGTTTAATTCTTGTTCCTACATGTGAAATCGGAGATAGTTTTGAAATAAAGGTTCTTGTTCTTTCCAATGAATACATGGATTCTTTTAATCTGAAATTTCTTGTTGAACTTTCATCCCTTGCGGGCTATCCTTTAAAAGCAGGAACAGGGTATGCAGAGGTTTTCTGTTATGATATTGATAATGATGGAAAGGATGAAATTCTCACTTATTCACAGGATACATTGAGGATCTATAAAGGTGAAAATGGGAATCTGTATATGGAAAAAGTTTTGGATCCCATTGAGAGAATATCTTCTGTAATGGTTCAGGATATAAATCTGGATGGAATATTCGAAATAATAGTCGCAGGACATAGAGGTTCAATGATAACGATTACAGAATACTTATATGTACTCAACAATCAAGGAAATATATTGTTTATGGATTCTGTTAATACTCCAGAAGTTCACTTAAAAGTTCAACTTTCCACAAATGATCTGGATTTTGACACAGATTTTGAAATTTTATGGGGCATTGAACAAATAAAGAAAATAAGGGTTTATAGATATCCTTATTCTTTTCTGTTTTCTATAGATGCAAATATTCCTTTCTCAGTTGCTGATTTAAACCGTGATGCAAAGCCTGAGATTGCTGCAATAAGCACGGATTCAAAACTCTCAATACGGGACAATCAAGGAAATCTTATATGGCAGGATGATATTGAATGGAATGAAGTAAATCAGATTATAACTGGTGATATGGATATAGACGGTGATATGGAGATAATCGTTGCAGGAGAGATTGATACCGTGAATAAAATCCTGAAATACGAGTATTCAGGGACGATACCGCCTTTCTGGACATCAACGGTTCTGTTTGAAAGACAGGGTGAAATAACTCCTCCTGCTTGTATTAAGGAAACACAGGAAAAGATTGCAATAATTTTTCAGGTGAATGATACGATATTTTATATTTCATCCGAAGGGAATGTACTAAGAAGTTATCCTATAAGGGAGCAAGAATTTACCCCTTTTGCGCAGATAAGGGCAAGTGAAAAGGATAAGGTGATATATGCGGATGCAAGGCATATATTCGGATATTCTCCGGCTTATAATATTTTTGTAAAGGTTGCAAGTTCATGGAACGGAAATTCAGAAAATGTATTCATTGCTGATATAAACGGTGATTATTTTTATGAAATAGTTTTTCAGGATGGAGGCGGTTTGCTTGAGGTAAGAAAGACCGATGCGGATGTAAAATTTATTCCAGAGTGGCAAACCAGATTTTGCAACCTTTATAACAATCTGAACTATATGCAGAGTTTTATGGGAACAAAAACAACCTCTTTTAGTTTATCGGGAAAGGTTATAATTCCCGGAGATTTAACGGTTTCATCACCTGAGACCTTAAGGATAATCTCACCTTCCCTTATATATTTCCCTCCCTTTGACCTTTCAAACTCAGGATACGATACCTTGAGAAGCGAACTTAAGATAGAGGGTAATCTTCTTACATACGGAAATAAAAAAATATTTTTTGAATCTTTTTCCGACGCTCCGGGAACTTCTGACTGGTACGGTATAATAGGGAAGGGAAATTCTTATATGAACCTTAAGAATGCGGAAATTAAAAACGCCTATAAGGGGATTTACCTTGTGGGAAACAAATTTCAAACAAGTTCAAAACTTGTTGCCGATAACATTTCCTTTAAAGATATTTATCTATACGGAGTGCAGGGGCTCTTCTCGGATTTTGACATAAGGAACTGTGAGTTTTACTATATCCCTTATGGAATATATGTCCAGACATCCAAGGGAATAATAAGGAATAACATTTTTAGTGTTATAGGGAGTAAAGGTATATACCTTGAGACAAATTACGGAGAAATTGTTGTTGATTCCAACAGGATTTCATCAGGAAAAAATTCAACCTACGGAATTTACTGTAAAAACATTGATACGCTGGTTGTTATAAGGGATAATGAAATAAATGACTGGACATGGGGGATTTTTCTGAACGGTTCATCTCCTTATATAAAATACAATACCATCACCTCAAATTATTACGACATAATCTGCTATTCTTACTCTTCTCCTTTTGTTGCAAGAAATGAAATAACGAATTCTCCTTACGGTGTATACACATATCTTGATTCCTATCCTTTGCTCGGTAAAGATGAAGTTTCGGGTTCTGGATACAATTCAATATACGGTCATAGGTATTACGATGTGTGGAACAGATGTCCTGATACCCTCTATGCGGAAAATAACTGGTGGGGAGGACCGCCTGATACCAGCAAGATAGAAGGACCCGTGGATTATATTCCTTATCTGAGAAATCCTCCGGGTGGTATTCAGGGTTTCTCGCTTTATATTCCAAAAATTTTCAAATTGAACAAGATATATCCCAATCCTTTTAGGGAAAAAGCAATTATCAGGTTTCAGATCCCTGAAGAATGCCATCTTGAGATGGAGATATACGATGTTATGGGAAGAAAGATAAAACAGATTTATAAAGGGAAAATAAAACCCGGATTTTATAAACTTTCATGGGATGGGAGAGATGACAAAAATAAAAGGGTGGCACAGGGAGTTTATTTCCTCAGGTTTTACACAAAAAAATATAAGTCGTTCCAGAAAATGATAATCCTAAAATAGGAGGGAAACATGAGAAAAATTATACTGCTTTTCCCTTTTTTACTCTACGCAGGCAAGAATGTATTCAATATAAAGCATTTGACCGTGATTTATAAAAATCAATCAGAGGGAAGAATAATTTTCAAAGTTAATCTCAATTTTCCGAAAAAAGTAACAATAGATGCGGGTTATATAGTTATGGAAAATTTCCCTGTGGATACACTGGAAAGGGAATTTCATATAGAAATTTTTCCGATAAGTAAAAGATGGGAGAAACAGAGTGTAAAATGGGATTTTCCATGGGATACACCCGGTGGCGATTATTATGAAAATATGGGAGAATTTTTCACCTTTCTTGCAGGTGAAAACAAGAATATAAAAATAGATATTTCACCCATTTTAAGAAAATGGAGAGAAGGAGAAATAGAAAATTACGGAATACTGATAAAAGCCCCCGATTTTGAAAACGGAGTATTCCCTGTTGAAAGAATAGTTAAAATCTTCAATGCATTGAAAAAAGCAAAAATCGTAGTTTATACGAGTTTAAAGGAGGATGAAAAAGCAAAATAGAGTTAAAATAGAATAAAAACAAGGAAGAAAGATATACCTAAGGATAAAATTGAGATGAAAAGAATTTTTCTCTGCGGTATGACAGGTTGTGGAAAAACAACAGTTGGCAAAAAACTTGCAAAATTCTTAAGTTTAAAATTTTATGACCTTGATGAAATTATTGAGAGGAGAAAAAAGATGAAAATTGAAGAAATATTTAAAAAATACGGAGAAAGGAAATTCAGAGAAATTGAATATGAAATTTTTAATGAAATTAAGGAGAGAAAAAATTGTGTTATTTCCCTGGGAGGAGGTGCGGTTTTAAATAAAAACATTCTTGATTTTATAAATAAAAATGAAAATTATGCCTTTTACCTTGATGTTACTCTTGAAGAGCTCAAAAAGAGAATAAAAAGGAGTTTTTTAAGACCTGTTTTGAAAAAACTGGATGATGTTGAAATTCTCTATAATAAGAGGAAAAAAATCTATGAGAGGATAAAGTTTAAAATTGACGGAAACAAATCCCCTGAAGAAATTATCCTGCAGATTTTATCAAAGATTGATTTTAAATATTACAAAAGAATATGTGAAAAACCCCATAAATTTTATATAGGTAATATAAAAGAATTTTTTGAAGAAATCAAAAAAGAAGATTCAAGAATTTTTATCATAACCCATGAAAAAATAAAAAATTTAATATCACATTTTTATGATTTATCCAGATTTGAAACCATTATTGTTCCTGAAGGTGAAAGGGCAAAATCCTTTAAATATGCACAGAAGATATTTAAAATTCTGCTTGATAAAAAAGCAGATAGAAATTCGGTGATTCTTGGAATCGGAGGGGGTGTGATAGGTGACCTGTCAGGTTTTATAAGTTCTGTTTATATGAGGGGAATGAGATTATTTTTAGTTCCAACAACGATTTTATCCGCAGTTGATGCGCATCTTGGAGGAAAAAACGCAGTTAATTTTATTGCAAAAAACATAATAGGGACCTTCAAATTTCCTGAAATTGTGTTCTGTGACCCGAGAATTTTTGTCACTTTAAAAAAAGAACATATAATTGATGGATTTGCAGAAATTTTTAAAACAGCCCTTTTTGATGAAAAAATTTATAAAAAATTTAAAAAAGACTTTGATAAACTCACAAATCCTGATTTAAAAACCTATCTTAAATGGGTCCCAATTACAGGAAGAATGAAGTTAAAAATTGTAGAAAAAGACCCCTTTGAAATTAAGGGTGAGCGAATGCTTTTGAACCTCGGTCATACAGTAGGGCATGCAATTGAGGCAGGTTCTGGTTATAAAATTTCCCATGGTAAATCTGTTCTTCTTGGACTTAAAAAAGAAATTGAAATTTCAAAAAATATGGGAATAATTGATAAAGAATTTTATAAAGAGTTTAAAAAAATTTTTAAAAGAATAGAAAAATTTATTCCTGACCATGAAAAAAATAATTTAAAAAAATTTATTTTCATGGACAAAAAGAAAAAGGAAAATTTAATAAAGATATTTTTAATAAAAAGACCCGGTGAATTTGAATTTAAGAAAATTGACTTAAAAAACTTCCCCCTCCTTTAAAGGCTCTTCTATGCTCTACTTTTTCTCCAGTTCCTCAACCTTTTTCCTAAGTTCCTCACTCTCTTTTTTAAGTTTTTCAATTTCCTCTTTATATGAAGGAACAATCATCTTTACTTCCTTTTCAATCTCACCGGGTAATTTATGAAACTCAGGCATTTCAAACTCTTCTCCACAACCGGGCATTTTAAACTTCATTATCTTCTTGATGAACTCTTTTCCTTCTTTCTCACCCAGTTTAACCTTTATACTCTTTTTCTTGCCCTTTCTTAGAATTTCTATTTTAACTTCCTTATTTGGATTTTTCTTTACCAGATAGGTCAAATCCTCCATATCGGTTATTTTCTCGCCCTCAATTTTCAGGATAACATCGCCTTTCTGGATACCCGTCTTTTCTGCAGGAGAATCTTCAATCACCTTTTCAACTATAACTCCATACTCTATCCCGAGGGCAATCTTTACCGCTTCGGATGGTTCATGGGCCCACACACCGAGATATCCCCTTTTTTCCTTTGCATAAAGAGCCCCTGTTAAAAAGGCTCCTCCTACAAGCACTGTCAAAACTTTTTTCATATTAAAACCTCCTTTTGTATTTATGACGAAAGAGATGTTGAAATGGTTTCAGAGTTGACTATCCTATCAAAATATCTGAAATAAACCTTTCTATTTCCTTTTTCTTTTTTTCCTTTGCCTTTATTCCCTCTGCGAGAACAAAGGACTTTATCATGCCGAATATCGCCTCAAGGGTTACCTTTATATCAACATCCTTGAACTCGCCTTTATTTTTTCCCTCCTTTAAAATTCTTCCAAAGTTTTTTACCATATAATCTCTGTATTCCCTTATCCTTTCTTTATCTTTTTCCTCAAGAAAATCAGGAATTGAAGCCGTATAAAGAAACTTTATTAAATCAGGATTTTCAAACACAACTTTAAACAAACTGTCAAGCACATTGAAGAATAACTCCTTTGGACTTTTCTTCTTATCCATTTCCTCTTCCATTGCCTTTTTAAGTTTTTCCCAGCCCTGAAGCAGTATATGAGAAACCAGTTCATTTTTTGACCCAAAGTGGTAATAAAGACTTGCCTTTCCATATCCTATTTCCTTTGCAATATCCTCCATCCTTGCTTCATTAACACCCTTTTTCAGAAAGACCTTTATTGCACTTTCAATAATTTTCCTTTTTTTTATTTCCTTTATTTCCTCTTTTATATCACTCATATTGAATAAAATTATAATGCATTGTAAGGCATAATTGAAAAAAGGAAGTCCTGTTTGATATAATATAGAAAAATAAAGAGGTGAAAATATGGCTGGACATTCAAAATGGGCACAGATCAAACATAAAAAAGCAAAGGTTGATAAAGAAAGAGGTAAAGTTTTTAATAAATTAATAAGAGAAATCACAATTGCTGCAAGGCTTGGCGGTGGAAATCCTGAATTCAATCCCAGATTAAGACTTGCGATTGAAAAGGCAAAAGAGAACAACATGCCCTGGGACAACATTGAAAAAGCCATAAAAAAAGGAACAGGTGAACTTGAAGGTGTAAAATACGAGGAGGTGATATATGAGGGATATGGTCCTGGTGGGGTTGCAATAATGGTTGAGACGACAACTGATAACAGGAACAGAACCACGAATGAAATAAGGCATATATTTTCAAAATATGGAGGAAATCTCGGGACCACAGGATGTGTTGCATGGCAGTTTAAAGAACAGGGAGTGATACATGTTCCTGTGAATGAAATCAGTGAGGAAGAGCTGTTTGAGATGGCTGTTGATGCAGACGCAGATGATATAAAAACAGAGGGAGACACCTATGAAATAATATGCAAAACTGAAGACCTTTACAATTTAAAAAAGATTTTATCTGAAAGAAAATTAAGCGTAGAAGGTGATGTGATGAAAATCCCTTCTACCACAACAAAGGTTGAGGGTAAAAAGGCAGAACAGCTTTTTAAACTTCTCCATGCACTTGAGGAACACGATGATGTTCAGAGAACTTTTTCCAACTTTGAGATAGACGAAAAAGAGTTTGAACTGATAGCAAAAAAAATATGAACATTCTCGGGCTTGACCCCGGTTTAAAAGAAACAGGATATGGAATAATAGACGAAAATAAAAAGGTGCTGGATTTTGGTGTAATAAAGGGTGGAAATCCCTTTTCCCAGACAAAAAAATTTCAGAGTGTAATATCAAAACACAGTCTTGATTTTGCCTTTGTTGAAGATGCTTTTTTCTATAAAAATCCCAGGATGTCTTTAAAACTTGGAGAGGTTAGAGGCGCATTTATATATTTACTTGAATCCAGAGGAATAAAAGTTATTAGCATACCCACCTCAAAAGTTAAAAAAGCATTAACCGGCAATGGAAGGGCCAGCAAAAAACAGGTTCATTTCATGGTCTCAAATTTTCTCTCCCTTAATCTGCCTGATTCATCCCACATAGCAGATGCCTTTGCCTGTGCCCTTGCAGGACTTTTTTCAAATGTTTTTAAAGATTAGAGGAAAAATATCACTGAAAGAACCTTTTAGAACAGGATTAGATGTGAATTTTAGTGAGAGTTCTATAACCTATGAGATTTTTACTCCCTTAAAAATCTATGAAAACTATCAGGAAAATCAGGTTATAGAGCTTTTTATCTATCCTCACTTAAAAGAAGATGAGTTTTCCCTTTATGGATTTGAAAAAAAAGAGGAGAGAGACCTGTTTGAGAAGATAATTTCTGTTCCCGGAATAGGACCCAGAGTTGCTCTTCAGATACTTTCCGATTACAATGTAGAGGAGTTTTTTAATATAATAGAAAAAGATGATATTAAAAGCCTTTCCAGAATAAAAGGTGTGGGAAAGAAAAGGGCAAGCAGAATAATCCTTGAATTAAAAGAAAAAATACCTTCTGTAAGTCCTTTATTAACAAGTATTGAAAAAGAAGCAGTTAGAGTTCTTTTAAATCTCGGTCTCAGGAGAAAAGAGGCAGAGGAAGCAGTTTCAAAAGCCACGAAAGAAAAAAAATTTGAAAATCTTGAAGAACTCTTAAAAGAAGTTTTTAGAAAACAATAAACACATACTCTCAGACCATCAAGGGTTTTGACTTTCTCTCTCCTTACACAATCCATGATGCAGAATTTATGGTGTACTGAATAAAATCAAGACATTGAGCTGTCTCATCAGAAATTTAACCGGAATAACAAAGTTAGATTTTTATGTGAGTTTGAAGGGGAGTGAAAGTTTGGCTTTAAGAACTTTTAGGTGTTTACGAAAATTCGGTTTATTTTTATTTTAGTATTTTACTTATGTATGTTCATAAACTTCAATTCAACCACTTGCAACCCGATGCATTACATACATTGTTGTGGGGAGTGTTTTTTCAATTTATTGCCTATTGTCCGCCAAGTGGTGTTCCAAAGATACCGACTGCTAATTCTGCCCAGATTAGCAGGAGGATTACCAGAAGAACTATACAGATTGCAATTTTTATTCCCTTTTTGTTTACTTTCCTTATTACAAACTCCCACATAAGACCTGTGCCAAGCAGTAAAAACCCGGCAACAGCAAAATCAAACAGAGTCCAGTTCACTTCATCTGTGAACCTCATAGCTATTAATGGTATTAGCAATATAAGTGCTGCTGTTGATAGAATAATCATAAGTCTTTTATTCTTCAATTTTCTCATGAATTCTGTATTTAAGGTGTTATTATTTTAACCTGGTTGTTTATTCATTTACATTTAATATAACGGTTTGCGGGTAAAATAAGTTACTTACTAACACCCCGGGGGTATCAATAAGGTAGGGCGGGATAACATTTATTTTTTATCTATCTTTTTTGTCTTTTTCAAATAAACCCGTGTAAGCGACATATCCATATTTTACAAGTTCATCCTTTGGTATAAAATACAAAGCCGCTGAGTTTATGCAGTAACGCAAGCCAGTGGGTGGAGGACCATCGTGAAAAAGATGCCCCAGATGTGAATCCGCATACCTGCTTCTTACTTCGGTCCTGACCATTCCATGGGAACTGTCAATTCTTTCAACTATATTTTCGGGTTCAAGAGGTTTTTTAAAACTTGGCCATCCTGTTCCAGAATCAAATTTATCCAGGGAACTGAACAATGGTTCTCCTGACACTATGTCCACATATATGCCTTCTCCGTGATGATCCCAGTATTCATTATTGCATGAAGGTTCAGTTCCATTTCCCTAGGTTACTCTGTATTGTAAAGGAGACAGAATTTTTTTCAATTCCTCTCTGGAAGGCTTTTTGTAACCAAGCCAGTATTCCTGCCTCTCAGGGAAAAGTCTGAAACGCTCATAATTTTTCCAGAACCTTGATGTGAAACTTTCTCTTCCAGAAGCTTTATGATAACTTTCAAACCTTAAAGGACATTTCTTATAATAATCCTGATGGTACTCTTCAGCAGAATAAAACTCCTTAGCAGGAAGAATATCGGTTACAATTTTAGAGCCAAATATGTTAGCCATCTCTATCCTTCTCTTTGATTCCTCTGCAAGTTGACGCTGTTCATCGTCAATATAAAATATCGCTGTTTTGTACTGACTCCCTCTATCATAAAACTGTCCTCCGGCATCGGTCGGGTCCACACTTTTCCAGAAAACCTCAAGTAATCTTTCATAAGAAATTTTTGTAGGGTCGTATCTAACAAGAACAGATTCATAGTGTCCTGTTTTACCTGTAGAAACCTGTTCATAGGTTGGATTTTTTACCTTGCCACCTGTATAACCGGATACAACCTCTATAACTCCTGGAAGTTCCTCAAACACATATTCCATACACCAGAAACAACCACCCGCAAATATTGCTTTTTTAATGTTTCCAGAATGTATTGACATATTATTGCCTCCTTCAGGAAAAATTTTCCCTGCCACATTTTCTTTTCTTTCCAGTCCTGCTGACATTTGCAAAATAAAAACTGTGCCCAGCATCACACCAATGAAGACCGCCAGCCCGAACAACTTTGAATGGTTTTTCTTCTGTTTTAATTTCATATCACCACATCCTTATAAATTTTTAAATCCTTGCCAGTACATCCAGAATCTCCTGAATGGGAAGTCCTGACAGCAGTCGAGATTCAGGTGGGTGTAGGCGAACTGCATAACCACTGTTATCTGCCATTGCGATACATTCTGGCTATTATCCTGTTAACCGCATGCTTGTGAGGAATACCACTGGACATACAGTCAAAGATCTCCTCTGTGCAGTATATGATTTCCCAGTCCCAGAAATAACCCATCAACTCACCAGATTTGTAAAGAAAAGCTGACTCTTCGGCGTCTGGTGCTCTCTTAATAAAGGGTTTCTTTACAAACACAGAGAATGCAATGATGCCGTCAGGTGAAGTGTGCTCCTTGTAGTTCTGAAAACGCTGGCTTCTTACTTCAGGCGGTAGATAATGCAAAGTTCCTGTTGAAAAGATGACATCATAGGTATCTTCGAGTTCGTAGGTTATAATATCGGCGTGGATCGTTCTGACATGAACTCCAATTTCCTCGGCGTATCTTCTGGTTTTCTCTAGGCCGGGCAAAGACAAATCAAGACCGGTAACTTCAAAACCGTGTTTGGCAAAATAAACAGCATTTCTTCCCTCACCACAACCCAGGTCCAGCAGTTTGGGGCGAAAGTCTGGACCGGGTCTAATAATCTCTATAATTCTGTCACATATGGCAGAGGGTTTCTTTCCCCAGTAGTATTCCTGATTTGCATATCTCTGGTCATAGGGGTTTCCTTCTCTCAACTTTCACACCTCCCCTGAATTACACTGGCAGACAACTTCTCCATATTTTCTGGATGTGCTCCCGAATCTGAACAACCATTTATTGCTCTTTTTACTCTCGTGTTTCACATCCTTTTACCTCACAATAAAATTTTAAAGCATTTATATAATTAATTCAAAACAGGTGCGACTTTCTTTTAATTTACACAATTTTTGGTAATGGACTTTTAAAGAATTTAAAAAACAAGTTTATAAATCCTGTTTTCAAAAATTTCTTTTATCTGTTGATGAATTATTGAGAACAGGAGCACAGGAAAATAAAATCAGAGAATTTTGTTTTTATTATCAAAAAATATTTCTATAAACCCATCAACCATAAACTATAAGCCACGCCCCTAAGGGCGTATGCAATCCTTTTTTTATGAAGGTTCTGTTTCAACGGAAATAAAAAGAAAAGAGTATTGAAATAGATAGTCAAGAAAAAATTTTTGAATTGAATAAGTTTCATTTTCAAGGAGTAGAGCCTGACATAAGGGTATATGGGGACTTGGGGTATCATACTTTAGGAAGAATACATAAATTTAAAATCTCAAAATTATATATTCAAATTTCAAATACATTTTTCACTTTCTTAAAAGGCAGAGAAATTGAATTTTGTAAATCGGGGAAGATAAAGGCGGATTTGCATGTGTTGAACAGAAATTCTTTAATTTCATAAATAAACTTCTCATGGTCAAGATGATATATTTGTTTAATTTATCAAATTTACTTATAATCATTAGTATAAAAAAAGAGAGCGAGATGGGAGAATAGTGGAAATTGGATGAGAAGGAAAAAGAAGATGCTTTAAATTTATTTAAAATAAAAATTATTGACCAAGTTCCGGAGATTGGTTGTCTTTTTGAAGATAGAAAACTATCAGAAAAAACAATTATGAATGTATGGGATGAGAATTTAGAGAATTATAGAGTCCCTCTTGTGATTTCAATTGGAGAGTATGTATACGGCTTAGCAGGTATTTATAAAGCAAGACATCCTAAATATATTGATAATGATATTCTTACATTTCCTTATGTGTATAAATCTTTATTGTATTATTTTTTAGTTAGAGACCTTTTTTATTTTATTAACAGATTTTATATCAGTATCAATGGAAATTCTTATAAGAGTATTTACGAGGAGATAAAAAATAAATTTGTTTTCTCGAATAAAGAACTGAAAGATGTTTATTCTCAGTTTATAGAACATTATACAAAAATTTCTGAGAAAGACTCAATAAATGAGAAGGAAAGATTATTTTTAGCGCTTCAATTCTTATATGTCTCTTTGAGTGTCGAAGAAATAGAAGAATTACATATATTTTTAGCTGAAAACTTTAACAAGACTTTACTTAAAAATACAGACCGATTAAAAAATTGGTATTATAGATTTAATGAATATTACGATGCTTTCTATTTTTCCTATAAATTGGACGACAAAAAACAAAATGTTTACACCAAGTGCTTTATAGTTACAAAGTATGGGGTTTTTCAAGACATGAGTTATGCTGGGAAAGAAGTAAAAGATCCGGTGAAATTACTTTCAGAAAGTATATATAAAAATATAGATGAGGATATAAAATTTAAAATCTGGCTTGAGGAAGAAATAGAGAGATATAAATATGCCCAAAAAACAGAAGATAAGATATATGAGTATCTTATTGAAACTGATAATCTTGAAAATGGAGAATTTGTTAGAAATTTCTCTTCGTCTCGAATTTGTGAAATTCTTTTACAAAATGCAATAAATAAAAATATCCTTTACGGTTTAGGTGATTTTGAAAACTTTTTTAGACTGCTTAAAAAATTACACACCGATGACTTAAATAAAGAAATTTATATAATCTTAATGTTAATATACGGGTTTGAAATGCCTTCAATCAGAATAGATATCAAAAGACTTCTTCCTAAAAACTTAAGAAATAAACTGGAGAAGTATTTAAAAGATACAGAAGGAGCTATTAGTATAAAGGATAGAAAATTAAAAATAAAACAGTGTTTTCTAAACATTATAAGAGATTTAGAGTATTTTTTGAGATGTATTAATCCTTTTCTTAAATTGTATGTTGATTATAATGGAGACCTTTTAAAATTTGTTAAAGAAGGAAGAAAGCAAATAGAAATTAAAACAAAGTCAAATAAAGAAGGCAAGAAAACACCGGGGAAATTTATCGAGGAATTTCAAAAAATTTATTTTCAATTTCTTGAAAAAACAGCGAAAAAAAAGAAAGCAGTTCAAGAAAAGTTGGAATCAATAAATAATTTAAGAAACCTACTTTTGCATGTTAAATCTCCTGAAGACTATGAAATAAGTGAAAAAGAATTCGAAGAAATATGCAAAAATTTATCAGAAATTTATGATGATTTAAATAAAGACTTTTCAAAATTTCACCTGTTAAAAATTGAGAAAGTTATCGAAGATTGCCACGCAAGGAAATATATAAAGGCAAGAGAATACAATGAAGAAGAGCAAAAAGACTGGTATATAACTTTTTCTACAGATGAAATTTATGAATTAATAGACCCGACATATATTTACTATATGGTGTCTCGTACAAATCCTGTTGCTCACAACCCCTTCATCTTACCTGCACTTATAGGCTTCGAGATAGAGTATGAAGATTCCTCCCCTAAAAGGATCATTGCATAAATTAATTTTTAAAAACGTAAATAATAATAATAAAATACCAAAGAAATTTTCTGTGGAGATTGAAGGGAGTAATTTCCAATATTCTTGTTTTCATAGAAAGAAAGCAATCAACATCTATCTACCCATATAAACCAGAGAAGTGATTTTTGGTTTTTGTTTTTTAGATGAATCCAGCCTATTTCTTCCACATTCATATACTCGTAATCTTTCAGCCTTCCTACAAGAACCCAGTTCCCTTTTATTTTCAGCACTATTCCCAGAAATAAATGCATGTAGAAAGCAAGAATTTTTTATTGTAGTTTTAAATTTTAACTTTTGACTTTTTTTTACCCTGTCTCCAACCCATAATCCCTACCTCTCTTTTTCGCCGTAAACTCTTTTCATTTCTTCATTTCTCGCGCATTTTGCCCATTTATAAACACAATAAACTCCCAGACACTTTCTTAATGCCCCCGTTATCTCCGAAATTGTCATTGGTGTAATTTATAATTTTTATACCCAAACAGGATTCAAGGGATAAAGTGAGATGGGATAATCCCGATGCCACCTTTTATACGAATCCAGATAGGAGAAAATTAATTGAAGCGATAATTAGAGAATGATTATAATTTGAGGATACAAAAGGAGGATTAAAATGGGAATTGAAGAACTGAAGGACAAAATAAAGGAAATTGTAAAGGATGTTTTTACAGAACTGGGTGGTGGAAAATTCTTGGGAGAGGGGGAATTTCAGAGAGCTCTTGCCATCGGGTTTAAGAAAAATGGTCTTAAGTATTTAAGGGAACCGAATGTTGAGATTATATACAAGGGGGAAAGCATACGACCTCAAGGAGGAGAAATAGATTTTATTGTATTTGATGAAAAGGAAGAAAACGGAATTATTCTGGAGATAAAACATGAAGGAGCTAAGGATGAAATATTTGGCAAAGGCGTTTCTCAGGCATGGATTTATTTTAAATCTCTTAAAGATGATGAAAGCACATTCCCCGGATTTATAAGAGAAAAAATAAAAGGTGCACTGGTGATAAACTTTGCGGATGAAGAGAAGCAAATAGGAAAAGTTTTGCTTGAAAGTGAAAAAGTGGATTTTGAACAGACCGAGAGTGGAGAGCAAATTTTGGGAAAATATACAAAGGATATAGAAATCTGGAACATCCATACCGAACTGACAAGGAAGAAAGAAAAAAAGAAGTAGTTTTTGTGTTTATGAAAAATGAATCCCTGAATTCCAGGTTAGTAGCTGGCTTCTGCTTCCTGGCTCTATTCTACTCTTCCAGAGTGTAACAGGGACTGAATAATATTGGTTTGAAAAAGTTTTTTAATTACCTTTAATATTTTATAACTTAATAAATTGCCGGGGTGGCGGAAGCGGTAGACGCTGCGGACTTAAAATCCGCTGGGAGAAATCCCGTGAGGGTTCGAGTCCCTCCCCCGGCAGAATTTTTATTGTGAATAATAAGAAAGGGGTTGTATTTTAAGATTTTTTTGTGCTTTTACTGAACTTTTTTCCTAAGAACTCATAAAGATTTTTCATATCCTCTGGAAGTTCTATTTCAAATTCCATGTTTTCTTTTTTAAAAGGGTGCTTAAAGGAAATGTGGTATGCATGAAGAGCCTGTCTGTCAATTATGTTAAGAATTTCCTGAGCAGTGCTTCTTAAATTACTGGGTATTATTGAGAGTATTTTTCTGGGTTCTCTACCAGAATAAGCAGGGTCACCGACTACGGGATGACCTATGTGTTCAAAATGAACCCTTATCTGGTGAGTTCTGCCTGTTAAAAGTTTTACTTCTGAAAAGGTAATAAAGGTGTCAAAGGTCTTTATTGCAGTGTATTCTGTGATGGCGGGTTTTGAATCAAAAGGGGTAACCGCTCTTTTTTTCCTGTCAACCATATCTCTACCTATGGGCGCTTCTATAACACCTTTTTTTAAAGGTAAAAGTCCCCATACAAACACTTTGTATTTTCTCTTTATTTCTCTTCTTTCCATCATTTCACCGAGTTTTGATATTGACCTGTCTGTTTTTGCAATGAGCAGTAGTCCGGATGTGTCTTTGTCTAATCTGTGGATTATTCCTGGTCTTGTTCTGTCAGAGGTTGTAGGTAGTTCCTGATATTTGAAAACAAGGGCGTTTACAAGAGTTCCTGTAAAATGTCCTCTTGCAGGATGAACAACAAGACCCGGTGGTTTATATATAACCGCAAGGTGCTCGTCTTCATATATTATGTCAACGGGTATGTCTTCCGGTAATATGTCTTTTTTTTCCTCAAGTTCAAATTCTGCAACAATTTTATCACCATCTTTTATCCTGTAACCTGTTTTTTCAACAGGTTTCCCGTTTACTTTAACTTTGCGATTTTCAATCAGATGTTGAACCTGTGACCTTGATAGACCTATACCACTTTTTACAAGATAGACATCAATTCTTTCACCTGCAGATTTTTTCTGGACGACTCTTTCAAATGTTTTAAGCATTAAAAGAAGAGTTTTTTTTCTTCTTCTATTATCAGGTTTATTCCTTTTCTTGCAACTTCTATGAGTTTTATGAGTTCCTGAATATTGAAGTTACTTCCCTCTCCTGTTCCCTGGATATCCACTATTGAACCGTCTTCAAGCATGGATATGTTTAAATCGACCTCTGCGTTTAAGTCTTCCTGATAGTTTAAATCAAGGTATATTTCTCCTCCCACTCTTCCCACACTTATTGAACCGAGAAATTTATCTATGGGGTCGTCGTCTATGAGTTTGTTTTCAATCATATATCTGGTTGCAAGATAGAGAGTAACAAAACCCGCATTTATACATGCAGTCCTTGTTCCGCCGTCAGCCTGCAGAACTTCACAGTCTATTATAATGGTGTGTTCCTTGAGTTTTTTTCTGTTACAGGCCCCTCTTAAACTTCTCGAAATTAACCTGCTTATCTCAATTGACCTTCCGTCTTTACCTCTTAAATCTTTGATGTTTCTTTCAGGGGTTGCTCTTGGATGCATAAAGTATTCAGCAGTTACCCAGCCTTCATCAAGACCTTTTAAAAAACCAGGGACTCTTGGTTCAATGGTTGCTGTTGCAAGGACTTTTGTATTGCCTATTTCAAAAAGACAGCTTCCTTCAGGAAGGTCAAGATAATCAGGATAAAATTTAAATTTTCTTGGCTCTTCTTTGCCTCTGTTCTCTCTTATCATTTAGCCTCAAGTTCTTTTATTTTTTCTTCCAGTTCCTTAATCCTCGTTTTTAGCTTTTCTTTTTCACCTTTTTTCTGCATAGTAAATATTCTGTAAAGCATGCCAAGAACTATGAACAGAAATGCAAGGTCAAAATATGTTCTTATCTGTATATTGATAAAAGAAGAAGGGTTAAACCACATAATTAAATCCATTATAATCTGCAATGCTATTGCTATAAGTATTATTATGATCCATACAATCATTGTTCACCTCCCCTTATTTTTTCGCCGTCTTTAACAACTTTATTTTCTAAATAAACAAAAGGTCCTATCTCACAATTCTTGCCTATTCTTGTCTTACCCTTTAAAAATACAAAGGGGTATATAACGCTATCCCTGCCTATTTCAACTTCAGATTCTATGTAAGTGTTATCCGGGTCCAGGATTGTAACCCCTTTTTCAATGAATTCATCAATTATTCTTTTTTTCATTACTTTAAAAGCCTTTACAAAATCGTCTCTTTTATTTATACCCATGCACTCTTCGTGATCATCGGTTTTAAAGGCAAGAATTTTACCTTTAAGAGAATTTATTATATGGATACAATCGGTAAGGTAGTATTCTCCTTTTTTGTTGTTTGGCTCTATCCTGTTTATTACTTTTTCAAGGATTTCTCTCTTGAATATGTATACCCCTGCATTGACTTCTTTTATCTTCTTTTCTTCTTCACTGGCATCCAGCTCCTCCACAATTTTTATTACCCTTGAATTTTCTTTTATTATTCTGCCATAGCCTTTTGAATTCTGGAACACCGTTGTCATAATTGAGCAATCGGGTTTTTCCTGCAGATGGAATTCAATAAATTTTTTTAGAGTCTCAGCCTTTAAAAGAGGAGCATCGCCCGGGAGGATAAGCACATCTTCGCCTTTTATATCTTTTATTTTTTCAAGAACTTTTTTTACAGCATCTCCTGTACCCAGAGGAATTTTCTGGTCAACCACCTTTACCTCTTTTTGAAATCTGCTCATAATCTCATCTTTGGATTTTCCTCCTACCACTATGTATACATCTTCTATTCCGAGACTTTTTAAGGTGTCTATACTGTAGGATAGAACAGGTTTACCAAGAAGCTCGTGTAAAACCTTACTCTTTTCTGAATTGAATCTTTTACTTTTGCCACCCGCCAGAATTATCCCGATCATTTTTTCTGTTTTATTCTGTTGTTTTCATCAACAACAATTATATCAGGTTTTACCTCTTTATCAGAGAGAACAAAAGAAAAGATTAGCAGTTCGTCTCCAGGATGCCCGAGTCTTGCTGTACCACCATTCAGTTCCACCTTACCCTCTTTTCCTTTAATTGCGTAAGTTTCAAACCTGATGCCGTTATTTTTATTCACGACCATAACAAATTCATAAGGTTTTATATCCGCTTCTTTTAAAAGAGAAGGGGGCAGACTTATACTGCCTTCATAGTTGAGATTTGTTCCTGTAACTCTTGCTCCATGAATTTTACTCTTTAAAAATTTTTTAAGAGTCAAATCATGTCCTCCTTTGATATGTTAAGGTTCTCTCTTAAAATGTTAAGTGCAAGGTCTGTTTTTTCCCTTGATATTATTATTGAAAAAGAGTGGAGAGAGGTTGACAGGAGAAAAATTTTTATGCCATAAAAAGCAAGCAGGTTGAATATTTCGGCCATTATACCCTTTTTTCTTGCCAGTTTTTCTGCAAGAAAGGTGATAAGTGCAACATTCCCGAATTCTTTGAGATATCTGGTTTCGTGAATTTCCGCTATCTCTTCAAGCAGCTGTTGCATCTCCTGTTTTTCACTATCCTGAACAAGGAAGTTAAAACCTATTTTGCCGCCGGGTAGAGGCATTGTGTCCACAAGAAGAAGGTTTATCCCCCTTTCTTTTATAAGGTCAAAGATATCCGAAATTATTCCTATTTTGTCACTTACTTCCTGAAGGGTGAAAAGCACCACTCTCTCATTCTTAAAAAGTTTTATGTCAATGTCAATAAGCATTTTATTTTACTTCAACACCTCCTTCATTGATTTTATATATTCTGTCATCTCCTCTTTTTTTCTCTTTTCTGTAACCGCTATTAGAAGCCAGTTTTTGTTAAAACCGAATTTTTTGAGAGGAACTCCTGCAAGGATGCCCTTGTCCACCATTTTTGCCACAAAGTTTTCTGAATCCACGGGTAGTTCAACTATGAATTCTTTGAAAAAGGGAGAGTTAAAAGGAGATTTAATTCCTTCTTTTAGGAGCATTTCATAAAAAAGGTGCGATTTGTAGAGTATATGTTCCCCGAGTTCTTTTATGCCTTTTTTACCAAGCGTGGCAAGATAAACAAGTGCTGCAAGAGCACATAGCATCTGGTTTGTGCAAATATTGCTGGTTGCTTTTTCTCTTCTTATATGCTGTTCTCTTGTTTGAAGAATCATTGCAAAGGCTCTTTTACCTTCTACATCAACGGTTTCACCGGAAATTCTTCCTGGCATCATTCTGACAAATTTTTCTCTGCATGTGAATATTCCCAGGTAGGGACCTCCAAAACCCATGGGTAAACCCAGACTCTGGCCCTCTGCAACTGCAATGTCCGCATTGTATTCACCAGGAGGTTTTAAAATTCCAAGAGATGTAGGGTCAAAAACCATTATAGAAATTATATCTGTTTTCTCCTTAATTTTCTGAAGTTTTTCCGGCTCTTCAAGAATACCAAAGAAGTTGGGGTGCTGTAATACTACTCCTGCTGTTTTTTCGTCTATCTCCTTCTCCAATTCTTCGTATCTTATCTTGCCTGCTTTGTCATAGGGGATTTCCTTGAGCTCCACCACATGGGAGATATAGGTTTGCACCACTCTTTTGTAAAGAGGATTTAGATTTGCAGGGATTAGTATTTTGTATTTTTTCTTTATTCTGCAGGCCATCAGGATGGCTTCTGCAAGTGCACTACCACCTTCGTACATAGAGCTGTTCGCAACTTCCATTCCTGTTAATTCACATATAAGGGTCTGGTATTCAAACATTGCCTGAAGTGTGCCCCGAGAAACTTCTGCCTGATAGGGAGTGTAAGCAGTGTAGAATTCAGGTCTTGAGATTACATAGTTTACTATTGAGGGGATAAAATGGTCATAGGCGCCACCACCCGCAAAGTTTATAAGGTCCCATTTGTTTGAACGAGCAAGCCCCTCTACGATTTCTCTTACTTCTATTTCACTCTTCCCTTCAGGGATTTTAAGAGGTTCTTTGAGAATTTTTTCCTGAGGAAGAGAAGTCAAAAGGTCTTCAAATTTCTTGATCCCGAGAAATTTGTATATTTCTTCCCTTTCCTCTTCGTTCTTGGGCAAATACTCCATTTTACTCAGCCCCTATAAGTTTTCTATAATCTTCTGGTGATAGGAGTTTTCCAATTTCTTCAGGATTGGTTATTCTTATTTTAACAATCCATCCCTGTCCATAAGGGTCTTCGTTAATCGCACTTGGATTGTTTTCCAGCTCTTCGTTAACTTCCATGATTTCTCCTGATAGGGGGGAATACAGGTCAGCGACTGTTTTTACTGCTTCAATACTTCCGAATGGTTCCATATATTCTACAGCAGAACCTACAGCTGGCAGTTCAACATATACAATGTCTGATAGCTCACTCTGGGCAAAGTCAGTTATACCTATGGTTGCTATATCACCCTCTATTTTTGCCCATTCATGTTCTTTTGTGTATTTTAAATCTTCAGGCACAAGCATTATTAAAACCTCCTTTTTGGTTTTTTTTGCTTTTATCTGGTTTTAAAAGAAATAAATTATAAGCCCTTGATTGAAATACTGTCAATTTTACATTATAATTAAAGTTTAAAAATGAAAGCAAAAGGAAGAACTATTAAGTATATATTCAGGGTGTTAAAAGATGAAGGGGTGGATTTTTCCGATATAAGAGAAAGGCTTCCAGAAGAATATAAAAACCTGATTACAGATATCAATGCTTTAAAGGATGAGGAACTTTTTCCCTTTGAAATGTATATGGAAATTATGAAACTGGTTTGTTTTGAAAAAGGCAGGGAATTTGCAAGGTTTATTGGTAAGAAGTCTGCTGAACTCTTTATCTCAGGAGAATTGAGGGTTGCAAAAAGAATAAAGGATGTTCAATGGATTATTTCAAAGGATTTTCTTATAGGCGATAGTTTTTACGGAGGTTGCAGATATTTGACTAAAAGGCTTTCTGAAAATGAGATTAATGTGAAATTTGAGAATATGGATAAAACCAACGAATTTGTGGAAGAAAAGATAAGAGGTTTCTTAGAAGAGATTTTTAATACAGCAGGGTTAAAAACAGAAGTTTCAATAGTTTCTTCTCCTCTTAAAGGAAGCCCTTTTCTTGAGATAAATGTGAAATGGTAAGAGTTAGGTTTGCCCCTTCTCCTACAGGTGCCTTACATGTTGGGGGTATAAGAACTGCCCTTTATAACTATTTATTTGCAAGAAACAAAGGAGGCAGGTTTCTTTTAAGGATAGAAGATACTGATGTTGAGAGGTCTAAAAAGGAATGGATAGATGTCATTACCGAAGGTTTGAGATGGCTCGGGCTTGAGTGGGATGAAGATATTGTTTTTCAGTCAAAAAGGCTTGGGGTATATCAGGAACATGCCATGAAACTTCTTGAAGAGGGAAAAGCATATTACTGCTACTGCACAGAAGAAGAAATTCAGGAGCATAAAGAGATAGCCAGAACACTTAAAAAACCCTTTAAATATCCCCGAACCTGTCTTAAGAGGAGTAAAGAGGAGATTGAAGCTTTTGAGAGAGAGAAAAGACCAAAGGCTATAAGGTTTAAAGTTCCTGAAGGAAAAACAGTATTTAATGATTTAATACACGGAGAAATAGAATTTGACAACTCTGAAGTAGAGGATTTTGTCCTTTTAAAACAGAATGGGTTCCCAACATACCAGACGGCTGTTGTGATAGACGACCATTTTATGGAGATAACCCATGTGATAAGAGGTGACGACCATATTGCAAATACTCCAAAACAGATATTGCTTTACAGAGCTTTTGGGTGGGAACCTCCAGAATTTGCACACCTTCCCATGATTCTTGGCCCTGATAAAAAAAGACTTTCAAAAAGGCATGGTGCAACTTCTGTGACACAGTTCAGAGAAGAAGGCTTTTTACCGGAAGCTATTTTCAACTTTCTTGCTCTCCTTGGATGGTCACCAGGTGATAACAGGGAAATTATATCAAAAGAGGAAATGATAAAAGTATTTGATATTAAGAATGTGAATAAGAGGGCTTGCGTTTTTGATATAAATAAACTTTTATGGATGAATTCAGAATATATAAAAAAGTTAAATGATGAAGAACTTTTAGAAAAAATACTTCCTTTTTATGAAAAGACAGACTGGTTTAAGGTTGAAGAACACATTGATGTTTTAAGGAAAATAGTCCCTCTTTTTAAAACAAGGGTTAAAACCTTAAGAGAGCTTCCCGAATTCTCAAATTACTTTTTTACAAGGAATTACAGGTATGAGAGAAAAGGGCTTGATAAGCATTTTGTTGACCCGAGAGTGTTTGAGATACTTGAAGAGATTTTAAGTGAGATAATATCCTTGAAGGATTTTGATAAAGAGAGTGCAGAACGTGTGGTAAGAGAGAAGGCGAAACAGAATAATGTTAAGGCGGCATTTATTATTCATCCTTTGAGACTGGTTCTTACGGGTAAAACAGTTGGTCCCGGACTTTTTGATATTATGGATGTACTTGGAAAGGATGAGGTAATATTCAGAATTAAAAGGGCTTTAAAAGAATTAAGGGGATTTGTCCCTGGTAAAACTGCTTACCCTGAAGGGACAATTTAGGAGGTATGAAATGGAAAAGAAAAAAGTTTTTGAAATGAGTAAAATGGAATATAAACCTGTTAAGGCACCGAGAGGCAAAGAGATTTCCTGTAAGGGCTGGATACAGGAAGCTGCAATTAGAATGCTTATGAATAATGTTGACCCTGAAGTTGCTGAAAAGCCTGAAGAGCTTATAGTTTACGGGGGAACAGGAAAAGCTGCAAGAAACTGGGAATGTTTCCATGCAATAGTGGATGCATTAAAAACCCTTAAGAACGATGAAACTCTGCTTGTTCAATCAGGAAAGCCTGTGGGTATTTTTAAAACAAATGAATGGGCACCGAGAGTTTTGATAGCTAATTCACTTCTTGTGCCAGCATGGGCAACTCTTGATTATTTCAGGAAACTTGAAGCAATGGGACTTATAATGTATGGGCAGATGACAGCAGGTTCGTGGATATACATAGGGACACAGGGCATAATACAGGGGACATACGAAACTTTTTCATCCTGTGCTAAAAAACATTTTGGTGGTTCCCTTAAAGGAAAATTTGTTCTGACAGCAGGTATGGGAGGTATGTCAGGAGCCCAGCCCCTTGCTGTTACCATGAATGAGGGTGTTATACTGGATGTTGAGGTTGACCCAAAAAGAATTGAAAGAAGATTAAAACAGGGCTTCTGTGATGTCATGGTGGATAATCTTGAAGAGGCGTTAAAGCTCGTTGATGAAGCGGTGAAGAATAAGATACCCAGGTCAATAGGGCTTGTTGGGAATGCTTCTGATATACATCCCGAGCTTGTTAAAAGAGGTATAATTCCTGATGTGGTTACTGACCAGACATCAGCTCATGACCCCCTGAATGGATATGTGCCCGGGAAAATGACCTTTGAGCAGGCAATTGAACTGAGAAAGAAAAATCCTGAAGAATACCTTAAAAGGTCATACGAATCAATAGCAAGACACATGTCTGCAATTCTTGAAATGCAAAAGGCAGGAGCAATTGCCTTTGATTATGGTAATAATATAAGGGGACAGGCTCAGAAAGCAGGGGTTAAAGATGCTTTTAATGTGCCCGGATTTGTTCTTGAATATATAAGACCCCTTTTCTGTGAGGGCAAAGGTCCTTTTAGATGGGCTGCTCTTTCAGGAGACCCTGAAGATATTTTCCTTACTGACAGGGTTATCCTTGATTTGTTCCCTGAAGATGAACCTCTGAGAAGATGGATAGAACTTGCCCGGGAAAAGGTTCCTTTCCAGGGACTTCCTGCAAGAATATGCTGGCTCGGTTATGGAGAAAGGGATAAGGCAGGACTCGCATTTAACAAACTTGTTAAAGAAGGGAAATTAAAGGCGCCCATTGTTATAGGTAGGGACCATCTTGATACCGGTTCTGTTGCATCTCCTAACAGAGAAACAGAGGGTATGAAGGATGGTTCTGATGCAATTGCTGACTGGCCTATACTGAATGTCCTTTTAAACACTTCATCAGGAGCCTCATGGGTTTCTGTGCATCATGGTGGAGGTGTTGGTATAGGATACAGTATACATGCAGGTCAGGTTATAGTTGCTGATGGTTCAGAACTTTCAGATAAAAAACTTGAAAGAGTTCTGACAAATGACCCCGGTATAGGTATGGCAAGACATGCAGATGCAGGATATGAAAAGGCAATAGAGACTGCCAAAAAGTTCGGTATAAAAATACCCATGTTAAAAGAAGAATGAAAATATATTCCCTTGCAAACCAGAAAGGAGGAGTTGGAAAGACAACAACCTGTCTCAATCTTGCGATGGCATTGAGCAAGATTGGTAAGAGGGTTTGTGTGGTTGATTGTGACCCCCAATCAAATTTGTCTTCAGGACTGGGTGTTAATGGTTCATCGGGAAATATATATGATGTTTTCTCACAGAGAAAAGAGCTTGATGAGATTATAAGAGAGGTCAATCATAATCTGTTCATAGTACCCTCAACCTTTGACCTGGTCGGTTTTGAAACAGAAGTTAAAGAAGAAGAGAAAAAAGAAAAGATTTTAAAGGAAAAGATAATCAAAACTATAAAGAATTTTGATTATGTGCTTATAGATACACCTCCTTCCTTAGGATTGCTTACTTTAAATGCGCTGGTTGCTTCGAATTCGGTCATAATACCCGTGCAGGGAGAATATTATTCTCTTGAAGGTTTGACTCAGCTTTTGAAGACAATAAAAAAGGTTAAAGAACTTTTAAATCCTTCTCTTAGAATAAGAGGTTTTCTTCTTACGCTTTTTGACAGGAGGTTAAGGCTTGCCCATGCTGTTGAGGCTGAGTTGAGGAGGGTTTTTAAAGATAAAGTTTTTAAGACAGTTGTTCCAAGAAGTGTCAGACTTGCAGAGGCACCGAGTTTTGGCAAAAGTGTATTTGATTATGCTCCAAATTCAAAAGGGGCACTGGCTTATATGGAACTGGCAAAGGAGATTTTGAAAGGAGATGAAAAAAAGAGTTCTTGGTAAGGGGCTTGATGCTCTTATAAAAGGTGTTAAAGAGGAAAGTATCAATAGGATACCCGTAGCTAAAATAATGCCGGGAAAATATCAGCCGAGAGTGAAAATCACAAAGGAAAACCTGCGTGAATTAATAGACTCAATAAGAGAAAAGGGTATACTTGAGCCAATAATTGTAAGACCATCAGGAGAAAACTTTGAGATTGTGTCCGGACACAGAAGGTTTTATGCAGCAAAAGAGCTTTCAATGGAAGAAATACCCTGTATAGTAAAAGAAATTTCAGATGAAGAGGCTCTGGAGATTGCACTTATTGAAAACATTCAGAGAGAGGATTTAAACCCTGTTGAGCAGGCAAGAGCTTATAGAGTTTTAAATGAAAAGTTTGGGCTGACCCATGAACAGATAGCCAGAAGAGTGGGTAAAACCAGAAGTGCGGTTACAAATACTATCAGGATTCTGACCCTTTCCCCTGAAATTATTTCTGCGATTGAAAACGGTAAAATAACAGAGGGTCATGCCAGAGCACTGCTTTCTTTAAAGGATGAAAATGAAAGGCGAAGGGTTTTTAAGGGTATGCTCAGGCAGAAAATAAGCGTTAGAAAAGCAGAAAGGATTGTTAAAAAAGATAAGAGTAAAGAGATTATATATCTGGAAGAAAAATTAAAAGAAGACACAGGTTTAAAATTTGAGATTAAAAAGGGTAAGAAAAGCGGGTATGTGAAGATATTTTTTGAAGATGAACAAGATTTTGAGTTTATTTTAAAAAGGTTTTTAAAATGAAAAAAGTGTTTAGTGTTGTTAAGGAGCTTTCCGAGTTTCCTGCACCATCAGGCTATGAGAGATTTCTATCAGAAAAAATAAAGACAAGGATAAGCAAATATGTTGACAGGGTGAAAATTGACGAGGCAGGCGGTCTTATAGCCGTGAAGAAAGGTAAAGGCAGAAAAAAACTTTTACTAACAGCCCATATTGATGAAATATATATGTATGTAAAAAAGATATCCAGTGGTTTTGCCATTATTGAGACTCACGGGATTGATAAAAAACTTCTTCAGGGACAGGAAGTTTATGTTGTAAGGGAAAATGGTGAGAAAATAGAGGGTATTATCGGAATGATTCCGCCCCATCTTAAAGGTGAAGCAAAGGAATCTGATATTTATGTTGATCTGGGTGAAGATGCAGAAAAACTAAATGTTGAAAAGGGAAACATAATCACATTTAAAGGAAAGTTCAGCATTTTAAATGAAACAAGATGCAGTTCTAAATCCTTAGACAACAGAGCAGGTGCATCTGTTTTATTGCTTCTGATTGAAAAATTAAGTAAAACCCCCTATTATAAAGACCTTATTTTCTTCTTTAATGCACAGGAAGAAACAGGAGGCACAGGCGTGGTTGGAAAGGCTTTTGAGATTTATCCCGATGAGAGTATAATAGTGGATGCAACATTCGCGAAGTCTTTTTATACAAAAGAGGAAATTTCTGATATTGAGCTGGGAAAAGGACCCGCAATAGGGGTGGGTCCTTTTATAGACAGGAAAATTAAAGATAGGTTACTCAGGGTCTGTAAAAAGCATAAAATTCCCTATCAGATAGAAGTTCTTTCTTCAGGAACAGGAACAGACCTTGATAAAATTACTCTATTAAGAGAAGGTATACCCTGTGGACTCATATCCATTCCTTTAAGATATATGCATACCCCTTGTGAGGTTGTTGATATAAGAGATATTGAATGGAGTGTGCAGATTTTAAAAAAATATATAGAGGAGGCAAAATGAATGTAATTCTATTTGTAATTTTTTCATCCTTTATTCATAACGAAATACTTGCACCTTCTGATGGTTTTGACCTGATAGGAATCCACGAGATTTCTCTTTTTGAGACCTCTGTTCAAAAATTTCATAATTTTGAAAAAGATATTTTTCTTTTCTCCATATCTGACTGGTTTCTTGATTCAAAAAACTATCATGCAACCTATTACAACAACAAATTCAGAACAGGTTTGAGCATTTCATACTTTGATTTTGGAAAATTTGATTATTATGAAAATGCATCTTCTGAACCTGTTTATTCATACAGGCCATATTCATTGCTTACAGGAGTATACCACTCTTTTAAAATAGACCCGGAACTGTATTTTAATGCAGGAGTAAAGTTTATCAATTCAACCATCTGGGAATATACATCAAACAATTTCATGCTTGATGCCTTTCTGTTCTTTAGGCCCAGAAAAATACCTTTCATAGTAATGGAAGGTGGTGTTAGAAACTTTGGAACCGCATCCAGATTTAATAAGAGATATTATTCAGAACCCTTTTTAGCTTTTTTAACAGCAGAAGCGGATTTAAAAAAGTTTCATTTTAAATTCAGATATACAAGAGGACTGTGGGATAAGGAGGATTTTGAACAGAATTTTAAATTTGCTGTGTCTTACAGCGGGATAAAGTATATATCTCTGCTTGCTGGAATTTCCTATCCTGATGACCTTGGGGTGTTTTCAATAGGGATAGAAATTAAATTACCCTTTATAAACCTGAGATATTCCTATAAGCCATCTGGTTATTTTGATGATATCCATTTTATAGGAATCACAAATGCTGGAATTTGAGAAGAAAATCGGAGAAGTTGAAAGGAAAATAGAGGAGTTAAAAAGTTTACTTTCAGAACATCCTGAATTTAAAAAAGAACTTGATGCACTGGAGGAGAGGAAAAGAGTTTTAATACAGAGGACATTTTCAAATTTAAGTGCATGGCAGATTGTTCAGGTTGCAAGACATCCAAAAAGGCCCCATGCAAAGGACCTCGTTGAAAAAATATTTGATGAATATTTTGAACTTCATGGAGACAGGCTTTTTGCTGATGACCCTGCCATAATTTCAGGAATTGCCAGGCTTGGCAATATTCAGGTTTGCTATATTGGCCAGGAAAAAGGAAGAGATACCAAGGAAAGGACTTTCAGGAACTTTGGCATGCCTCACCCTGAAGGTTACAGAAAGGCTTTAAGAATTTTCAAACTTGCAGAAAAGTTTAATTTTCCTGTTGTATGCCTTGTTGATACACCCGGGGCCTATCCGGGTGTCGGGGCAGAGGAGAGAGGACAGGCATGGGCGATTGCTTTTAACATATTTGAGATGTTAAAATTAAAGGTTCCAATTATAGTTGTTATAATAGGAGAAGGTGGTTCAGGAGGTGCACTGGCAATTGCAGTGGGAGATAAAATTTACGCCCTTGAGTATTCTATCTATTCGGTTATATCACCAGAAGGCTGTGCTTCAATACTCTGGAGAGATAGTAAAAAGGCAGATAAAGCAGCTGAAGCATTAAAATTAACAAGTAACTTTTTAAAAAACTTTAAGATAATAGACGATGTAATAAAGGAGCCAGAAGGTGGAGCTCACAGGGATTGGGATGCAACTGCCATGGAGATAAAAAAAGTTCTATTAAAAGACCTTTTTGAATTAAAGAGTAAAAATATTGACGATTTAATAAAAGAAAGAAGAAAAAGATTCAGAGAAATAGGTTTTTTTGAAAGAGGTTAAAAATGACACTAAAAGGTAATCTTAAGGATTTTGATCTGGGTGATTTACTTCAACTGCTTCACATGAGTAATAAGAATGGTGCTTTAAAAATTAATTCTTCGTCGGGTTCTGCAACAATATATGTTGAAAATGGTATAATAAAACATGTTGAATGCAGTGAGACAGAGGGTGAGGTAGCCATGGCAAAGATAATGCAGTGGAAAGAAGGTCTTTTTGAGTTTTTACCTGGTAACTCTTCCAGTAAAAGCACCATAAACCTGCCCATACCAAATCTTTTGCTTGATATAGCGAGAAAAATAGATGAGTGGAAGGTTGTAGAAAAAGTGATACCATCCTTTGAATCAATATTTGAGATAGAACCCAATCCTGATACTGATGTGGATGAGATAGAGCTTACCCCGAATGAATGGAAGATTTTATCAAGGGTTGATGGAAATAAAAGTATCAAGGAAATAGCAATGTCTTTAAGTATGGATCAGTTTGAAACCGCTAAAATTTTCTATGGTCTCGCAACTTCTGGACTTATCAGGATAAAGCAAAAAGAGTCCCCTGTAAAACAGGAGAAAAAGGAGAAAAAAGAGGACAGAAAAGATAGAGGATTCAGGGGGTTTTTTAGAAGAAAGAAATGAATCTGTTAAAATATCTTTTTAAAGACTGGCCTTTAAAATTGATTTCTCTTATAATTGCAATGATTCTCTGGTTTCATTCTGCCACTGAGAAAATTTATATAGCTGAAAGAGATACAATTATAGAATACCAGAATATTTCTACTGATATAACCTTCAGAGAATTACCACCTGGTAAAATCAAAGCCATGTATGAGGCCAGTGGCAAGGACCTTTTAAGACTATATTTTTTTAAACCTAAAATTGTATTAAATTTAAAAGAGATAAAACCGGGGAAAATCAGTTATGCACTTGATGAAAAAGAGATAAAAATTCCAGAAGGGATAGAAGTTTATCGGATAGTCCTGCCCGAGAATTTTCTTGAGTTATCTCTTGAGGAAAAAGAAAGTAAAGAAGTGCCTGTTAAACTGGGATTTGTGGGTGAACCAAAACAAGGATACAGCGTTGCATCTCTTAATCCTGCTCGTGAAAAAATAACCATAACAGGCCCAAAAAGTCTTATTGAAAAAATAAATGAGGTTAAAGGAAATGAAATAGAAGTGTCAGGAAAAAAAAATTCCTTTTACGAATATATAAAAATCCTTTCCCCGTCTAAACTTATAAATGTAAAACCGGGCTCTTTAAGAGTATATGTTCAGATAGAAAGGGAACTCATAAAAGAAATAGAAAAGGAACCCACCATAATATCACCTGAAGGATATAAGGTTGATGTGAAGCCTGATAGAGTGAAGATAAAGATTAAAGGCACAATAGACAAGGTGGAAGAGGTTAAATCGGATGATGTTACGGTTATGCTCAATCTGATAGGTTTTGGTCATGGAGAATATTATTTGCCTCCAAAAGTGTTTACTCCTGACTCGGTTGAGGTGGAGGAGGTAGAACCATCCTTTATCAGGGTCAAACTTGAAAAAGAGGTTAAATAATCTTTCCGGGATTTAAAATATTTTTCGGGTCCAGGATTTTCTTAATTTTTCTCTGAATAGAGATTACTGTATTATCCTGCTCAATTCCTAAAAAGTCTTTTTTTAATATTCCTATTCCATGTTCACCCGTTATTGTTCCATTCAGTTCAACAACCTTTCTGTAGAGAAATTCTACAGCTCTGTTCAGGGTTTCCTTCTCCTGTTTTTCCCATAAAAGATTGATATGCAGGTTTCCGTCTCCAATGTGTCCAAAAACACATACTTTTAAATCAAAGGTCTTTCTTATTTCATCGGCAATTTTAATCAGGTTTGATGTATGGGCAAAAGGAACACATACATCTTCGGACCTCACTTTGTAGCCTGTTTTTTCAAGAAAAGGCAGAATATCTCTTCTTATTTTCCATAATTTTTGTCTTTCATATTCTTTTATGCCGGTATATATCTCAATTGCATGATTTTTATCAAGAACAGGCAAAATTTTTTCTATGTCCTTTTTTACCTCTTCTTCCTTCCCGTCAAATTCAATTAATAAAAAGGCACGGGTTTTATCAGGAAAAAACCTTTTTATATCATCACCTATGATTTCAAAAACACTTTCATCAACATATTCAATACATCTTGGTATAATTTTATTCCTTATTATCTCTGAAGAACATATACCCGCATAAGCTTTTTCATCAAAAGGAACAAGAAGGGTTTGAATACATTCTGGAAGAGGAATGAGCCTGAGATAGATTTTTGTGAAGACTCCGAGAGTTCCTTCAGAGCCCAGAAAAATTCCAGGTAGGTTATAACCCGCTTTCCATTTCCTTGTTTTCCTTCCTGTAAATATTCTTTCTCCTTCAGAAAGCACAACATCAAGTGCCAGAACATAGTTTGAGGTTACACCGTGTTTTATACATCTTGGACCACCTGCATTGGTTGCGATATTACCTCCTATGGTGCAATTTTCGTAGGATGCAGGGTCAGGTGGATAGAAAAAACCTGATTTTTCAACCTCTTTGAAAATGTTTTCCAGGATAACGCCCGGTTCAACTTCAAGAGTCATATTTTTTTCGTCAATATCAATAATCTTATTCATCTTTGAAAATGAGATAACTATTCCACCTTTTAAAGGAATTGCACCTCCTGAGACTCCTGTTCCACCACCTCTCGGTGTTATCGGGATTTTAAATCTGCTCGCAAATTTTAAAATTCTGGAGACTTCTTTTTCACTCTCAGGAAAAACAACGCAGTCACATAAAGAATCTTCTATTCCGGATTCATCCTTTGAATAAATTCGTCTTGTTTCTATCTCATCTATGACCCTGTCTTTACCGAACTCTTCTTTTAGTCTTTTAATCCATTTCAACTTTTATTTCTTTTTCAGGATTTTTAAGTAACAGAAGATAACAAGTCCGAAAACTATTCCCCAGGAAAAAATAATAAAAATCCATCCTCCTGTTTTCATTCTTTTTTCCTCCTGAAAGCAATATAAACAAGGCCTGCGAGCAGGCTGAGAAGCATTATTATATAAGCTCTTGCAATCCATTTACCGGGTGAACCTGAAATAATATTTTTCCATCCGCTCTGGATAAACCAGCCTAAAAATATTGCCAGAATTATAAGAGGGGTTACATATCTTATCACATAATAAAAGAATTTCGGAACCTTTATATCAGCACCTTTGTTTATCTCTTTCCATGCCTTCTTGGGATTAAAGACCCAGAAGAATATTATAAGTTCTGTTCCTGCAAAAAGGGTTATAAAGAATGTTCCCATCCAGAAGTCCAATTCATCAAGAGCTCCTGATATGAATATGGGTATATGGGCTGAAAGAAATATAAATATTCCTATAAGTATTGCGGCTTTTTTTCTGGGAATTTTAAACTCGTCTTCTAAAAAAGCCATTGCTGGCTGGGTTAAAGCAAGGGATGATGTTATTCCTGCAAAAAAGAGGAGCCCAAACCATAAAAATCCGAATATGTTACCAAGAGGGATGTATGAGAGGACAGCGGGCATTGATACAAACGCAAGATTAAAAGCACCTGCCTGGGCAATCTTTTCTGCGTTCTGATAACCAAAAAATATTACAGCAGCAGGTATGGCTATTGATGCACCCAGAACAACCTCTGCAAATTCGTTTGTTGATGCGGTTGCAAGCCCTGAAAGGGCTATATCATCTTCTTCTCTCAGATAACTTGCATAAACCATTATTGCTCCCATCCCTATGCTCAGGGTAAAGAATATCTGTCCTGCTGCTGAAAGCCAGACATTTAAATCAAGAAGCTTTGAAAAGTCCGGTTCCCATAAAAATGAAAGTCCCTTTAAGGCGTTTGAATCAGGATGAACAGGTGAGCCAAGAGTAAAAATTCTTACAACGAGTATAACAGCAAATATAAAGAGCATGGGCATTGCGACCTTTGCAATTGCTTCAATTCCCTTTGCAACACCTCTTGCTATCACCCATATATTTATAAGTATTGTTATGACAAAAAAGAGATAGGCAAAAAGACTGGGTTTGATAAAGAATTTACCGGTTCCTGTGAACCCTGTGAGGAATCCTTCAAAAGGTTTTAAGATTTCCTCAAAGCCAACTCCCTGAAAGTTTGTAACTTTTGGAATCTTACCAAAAAGAGAGAATATGGCATAAGCAAGTGTCCATGATTCAATATAAGCATAATAGATAACAATTGCAAGAGGACCTGCAACTCCTATTATACCGAGATACTTTGCAAATTTATTCTTCCAGAGCAGGGAGAAGATTCCAGGTGATGTTCCGTGACCTCTAACTCCTCCGTATCTTCCTATTGACCATTCAACCCACATAAGCGGTATACCAAGGAGTAAAAAGGATATAAAGTAGGGAATCATAAAGGCACCACCACCGTGTTTTGCAGCCTGAACAGGAAACCTTAAAAAATTACCCAATCCCACAGCATTACCTGCCATTGCAAGTATTAGACCTATCCTTGTTCCCCATCTTTGTCTTTGTGTCATAATAATTTTCCTTTTTAAAAATTAATTTTAATTCAATAGATGGCTTTAAGTCAAAAAGGAAACAAAATAACTTCCTTGTTTATCTATACACATTTCCAGACTTTTGTTTATCTTTGTTTTTTATTGTAACATCTAAAAACCCTTTAATGAACCTCTCACTCCTATAGTTTTATCACCCTCCCCTTACCCCTCCCATCAAGGGAGAGGGAAAACAGCCTCATTTTTTAGTAGAGAAATTAACAGATAATCTCCTCCCCCTTGATGGGAGTTTTAATTCCCCCGGATAAAGGAGGGGGTGTTAATATATTATGGTATAATCAAATCCGCTTAACAAAAGACTTGCTGAAATATCCAGAAAATCTCATCAACTCAAAGCAGAATATAAAGAGAAAGAATAAGAAGTATAAATTGTTCGGGTTTGAGCAAATTTTTTATTTAAATTCCTTCATTATATTTAACGAATTCATTTCAATCAGATTTTTGATGAGATAACTTGTAATATTGCAAATTTTTTATTAAAACCCATATCTTTATTTACTTATTATGAAACTGATTTTTGTAATTTTATGTCTGTCTCCTGCAAAGTTTTTGAACCTTCTTGAAATGGAGTTGGAATCCAATTTTGAAATTTTAAGAAAAAAAGATGTTAATCCCTATTATATGGAGTATCAGGTTGTGTTTGAACAGAGAAAAGAACTTGAGGCATCCCTTGGTTCTATTACAAAGGATTTTGAGAATAAAAAAGGCTATTTTAGTTCAAGGATAAGGGTGGGGGATTATAGTTTTGACAGCTCAATCTATCCTGATGAGCTTTATTTTCCGGGTGAAGAAGAAAGCGAGATAAGGCAAATTTTAATTCACATGAACATACCCTGTGAGGAAAATAAGTTATGGAAAAAACTGCTTTCAAAATTTTCTTTAAGGAGTTATCAGATTGCAAGGATAAGGTATTTTGATAAAAAGGCTAAAAAAATTCAGGAGTTTTCAGAAGACACGCTGCCTTCTTTTACCCGTGAAAAGGCTGAAACTTTTATTGACACAGGAAAGTATAAACCTGTGGACCTGAAAAAAGTTAGAGAAATTTTAAAGGATGTATCAAAGATTTTTAAAAAAGAACCTGATATACTTTCATCGGGTGTGGCTTTCTACACAATAGAACAGAGGAAATATTTTGTTGATACAGAGGGCAGAAAGATATTTGAGAATCGGAACTACAATTATATATATGTTTATGCAGAAACAAAGGCAATTGACGGGATGTGGGTATCTGATTTTGAAAGTTTTTTCTTCTTTGAAGAAAAAGATATGCCCTCTTCTGACTCTATTATAAGATGTGCCTTAAATATAATCAAGAATGTGAGAAAAATGAAGAGTTGTGAAATTCAGGAGTCCTATAAAGGACCTGTTTTAATAGTTTCCCCGGGAGCAGGTGTTTTCTTTCATGAAATTTTAGGGCACAGGCTTGAAGGGCACAGACAGCGTTCAAGAATTGAAGGAGAAATTTTTAAAGAAAAATTAGGTGAAAGAATTTTACCTGCTTTTCTAAATGTCTATGATGCTCCTGATTTAAAATATTTTAAAAAATTTCCTTTAAGTGGGTTCTACAGGTTTGATGAAGAAGGTATAAAGGCAAAAAAGGTTAATTTAATTGAAAGGGGTGTCTTAAAAAGGTTTTTGCTTTCAAGAAGACCTCTGCTTCAGTTTAAAAATTCTAATGGTCATGGTAGAGCATCTCCTTTTTACCTTTTAAACTCCTTTAATCCACCTGTGCCGAGGCAGGGGAATTTGATAATTGAAAATCTCAATCCTCTACCGGTGGACTCTCTTAAAAAACTTTTAATACAGGAGTGTAAAAAACAGGGTAAAGAATACGGTATAATTATTGAAAAGATTACAGAGGGTAGAACCCAGACAACAAAGTTTACACTTGAAACTTTTGAATCAGAACCAATAGTTGCCAAGAGGTTATGGGTGAACGGGAAAGAGGAGTATATAAGAGGCATAAGATTTGGAGGAACCCCGCTTATTTCTCTTAAAAATATAGTTGCACTTGGTGATGACCCTGGATGTTATAATGGATTCTGTGGTGCAGAGTCTGGAAGCATACCCGTTGGTATAGTTTCTCCATCAGTGCTTATAAGAGAGATGGAACTTGCAAAAAGGGAAAAGAGTTATTTAAAACCCCCGATTATACCACCGCCATGAACACATTATTAATCTCTATTTTAATTTTCTCAGGAACAAAAGACTTTCTAAAAAAGGAACTGCACAGAAATTTTGAGTATCTAAAAAGAAATTCAGAAGTAAAACCCTATTTTATTCTTTACAGGATTACTGAAATAGAGCTTTATTATTTAGAATATGGAAAAGCAGGGCTCTGTGAGGAGAGAAAAACCGTTTCAAGGGCACCCTATGTTGAAGTTAGGGTTGGTGATTACAGGGAAGACGGGGTGAGTTCTAATTTCTTTGGCTCCGGATTTTCAACTCGTTATGATTTTAAAAATCTTGCATATCCAAAGTTTCCCCTTGAAGATGAAGAGTATGCAATAAGGCATACCTTATGGAAAATGACTGATTTTGGCTATAAAAATGCAGTTAGTGATTATTATAAAAGAGAAAAGAGTAAAACCGCTTTTTTACCCGAAGATACATCCGCATCATTCTCAAAAGAAAAACCTGTGAACTACAAGAAAAGAGAGATGAAAAAGGTTAATTATAAGAGAATAAAAGAGATTATGGATAAATTTTATTCCAGAGTCTTAAAGGTTGAATTCCTTTATTCGGGTAAACTATCCTTTTATTTTATAAGAAAAAAACGAATTATTGTTAATACCGAAGGTACTGAAATTGAAGATACAGGTAGTTATTTTCTCATGAGAGTATCTGTGTCCGCTTTTGATAAGGAAGGTAAACGTTACAGTAGCTCAAGGGAATTTTTTGGATATGAGATTGATGAAATTCTTGGTAAAAGATGTTTGCAGGAGGCAATTAGTTTTATTGAAGATTTTAAAAAGCATGTGAATGGGAATGAGATAAAGGGATACAACGGTGATGTTGTTCTGGGTGGTATATCCTCTGCAAAATTTATTTCAAACCTTGTAAAAAATACATTTTTTTTAAGTAAGGATAATTATGATAACTTAAAGAGTTTTATTCAGAAAATAGGTAGAAAAATCACGGCTGACATAGATGTTTATGATAAACCTGATATTGATTATTTTAATAAAAAACCTCTTGCAGGATTTTTGTTATATGATGATGAAGGTGTCAGGTCAGAGCATGTCAATCTGATTGAAAGGGGTATTTTAAAAAATTTTCTTTTAAAGAGAGAACCGGTGAGCGAATTTTCTAATTCAAATGGACATGCAAGGTCAGCTCTTTATTCAAAACCCTTTCCGTTTATGACAAATGTTTTTGTAAAGGATTTGCCTGAAAAGAATCTTTTAAGAGACAGTATATTGATTATTGAAGATATTCAAATAAGGTCTCCTCTTTCTTTTGAAATAACAAAAGGGTTTATACTCTATAAAAATGGAAATAAGAGAGAGATTAAAAATCTTGAAATTAATTTTTCATCTTTTGAAGATATGTGGGGTAAAATAAAAGGTGTTCTGGGAAACATGAGTTCCTTTAATTTTTTTGAAGGGAATCCCTATATTCCTTTCTCAATTACAACCTATGATATAATACTTAAAGATATTAACGTGAATCCTCTTGTGAAGAAAAAAATAAGGAATGATTGATTACCAGGAAGTTCTAAAAGATATCGATTCCTTTTTTAATTTTCTATTAAAGAAGTTTCCAGAAGCACTTCAGTACGAGGAGAAGTGGAAAAAATACCATATGAGCATAATAAAGGAGAGCAGTAAAATCGCTCTTGTTTCAGAAAGGGATTTATATTTTATTGCCAGAAAGCATTTTACAGACTCTGTTTTAATATCCAGGAATATAGATAAACCGAGCATAACCGATATAGGTTCAGGAGCGGGTTTTCCAGGCGTTCCACTCGCAATCCTGAATCCTGAAAAGAGCATTTTTTTAATTGAAAGAAATGTAAAAAAAACAGTGTTTTTAAAAGAAGTGAAACTTGCCTTGGGTTTGAAAAATGTCCGTGTTATAAGGGAAGACCTTTCCCGGATGGATGAAATTCCAGGAGAAGCATTCGTATCAAGAGCAGCAGACTATGAAAAGATTCTGAAAATCTTAAAAGAAAAGAATTTGAAAAACAGGAAATTTTACGCGGTTGTGCCTTTTAAGAAAGATATAAAAGAACCTTTTATAGAAATCCTGAATCCTTTAACAGAAGAAAAATTTAAACTTCTGGATATCGAGCTTTTTTAATAACCTCCGTAACCGCCACCAAGTGCCCAGAAGCCTGTCATCATAGCTATAAGGGTTGCCAGTATTGAAAAGGCTATTCCCACTATCACTGTTATTCCCATAATTACAAAATATAACCTTAGCTTGGATATGGCTTCTACAAGTTTTATTTCATCTTTTGCAAGCCCCGCGGCAGATGCTGCACTTCCTGCCTGAAAAAGAACAATACCCATCCAGATAGGTAGCCAGGCTATTATGATACCAACAATACTGAGAGCAGAAAGAGCACCACCTATTATTGAAAGTATACCTATAAATTTCATCCATCCCGCAGATTTTGACATTTCCTCATATATCTTTTCCTGCATAACTTCCTCCCGGGTTAATTAAATTAAGTTTAAAGAAAAATAATCTTTTATTTCAAATAGATTTTTTGAATTGTCTTTTAAAGTAATCATGTGTGAGTTTTGCTACAAGTGGCGATAGAAATATCAAACCTATTAGATTTGGAAATGCCATCAATCCGTTTGCTATATCTGATAGAGTCCATACAAGGGGCAGTCTGAATACCGCGCCCATGAATATGAAAAGCACAAAAAGCCATCTGTAAGGATAAATTATTTTTTCACCGAACAGATACTCGGCACACTTCTCACCATAATAGCTCCATCCGAGCATTGTTGAGAAGGCAAAAAGGGCAACTCCCACGGATACCACATATTCACCTATCTTAGGGATAAAAAAACCTTTTCCAAAGCCCATTGCTGTTAAAGGTGCTCCTGTTTCACCTGAACTCCATACTCCTGTTGTGATTATAACGAGGGCTGTCATTGAGCATATAAGGAGCGTATCCACAAAAGGACCTATCATTGCAACAAGACCTTCTCTGACCGGTTCTTCTGTTTTTGCTGCTGCATGGGCTATTGGAGCAGAACCCAGACCCGATTCATTTGAAAATATTCCTCTTGCAACTCCCATCCTTATCGTATACAAAACCGTTGAACCTAAAAATCCACCTGTTGCAGCAACAGGATTAAAGGCATATTTAAATATTAAATAAAGTGCATGGGGAATTTTAGGAAGATTTATTAACAGGATAATTATCGCGGTAACAACGTAAAAGACAGTCATTCCCGGGGTTAATCTCTGAGCAACCTGTGCAATTCTTTTTATACCACCTATTATGACAAGGGCAACGAGAATCGCTATGATAAATCCTGAAATCCATACAGGGATATAAAAAGAACTCTTTAATGCATCAGCAACTGTATTTGATTGAACCATATTCCCTATGCCGAATGCAGCAATTGCTCCACATACGGCAAATAAAATTGCAAGAGGTTTAAATCCCAGTCCCTTTTCAATATAATACATAGGACCACCTGAAACGACTCCATCTTTCCTTATTTCTCTAAATCTAAGGGAAAGAGTGCATGAAGTATATTTAAGAGCAGAACCAAAAATTGCAGTAACCCACATCCAGAAAACAGCACCAGGACCTCCTGCTGCTATTGCGGTTGCAACTCCTGCTATGTTACCGACTCCTATTGTTGCTGAAAGTGCGGTTGATAAAGCCTGAAAATGGGTTATCTCACCCGTATCCTCAGGTTTATCATATTTGCCCGTTATTAAGGCTATTGCGTGTTTAAGCCCACGAAACTGGATTAATTTTAATCGAAATGTAAGGTAAATTCCTGTTCCCACAAGCAGTATTATGGTAACCGGTCCCCAGACCCAGTTGGAAATCGTGTTTATTAATTCCATTTATATCCCCCTCAGTTTAATTTCTTTATCGCCTTTTTTTATAAAAGCAGTGGGCATCATCGGGGTATTCATATAGTATCCGAACTCGCAATCTGCACTTATGGCAATAACACCTGCCCTGCCTTTTGTTTTTTCTTCAAGGTAATCTATACCCATTTTACAGGCCTCTGATACACTTTTACCTTCTTCAACTCTGTCGCACACATACTTTGTGAGAACAATTTTCATGATTGATTCACCAAGTCCTGTTGCAGAGGAAGCACAATAAGGAGTCGCGTATGTTCCGCATCCCGGGCAGGGTGTGTCTCCTATCCTTCCTTCCATTTTGAAAAATATACCCCCTGTGGATGTTCCTGCTACTGTAAATCCATCTTTATCAACAGCGCAGGCTCCAACAGTGTCACCTGCAAAAATCCCGTATTTTTGTCTTATCCATTTCCATGTTTCCTTCATTCTATCCTTTAAATGAGTGTCCTCCCCGGAAAGAATTTTTCTATAAAGAGCAAAACGTTCCTCGCTTAAAAGGTTTTCTCGTCTGAAGCCTTCTATTAAAGCAAATTCCTCGGCTCCTTTGCCGGCGAGTAATATATGATCTGTTTTTTCCATGACCTTTCTTGCAATCAGAATCGGGTTTTTGAAACCTCTTATACCTGCAACTCCTCCAAATTTTAATTCATTACCTATCATTATTGCAGCATCAAGTTCAACTTCTCCTGTGGCAGTGAGTGCAGAACCGTAACCTGCATTAAAATAGGGATTGTTCTCCATCTCACAAACAGCAGCACATACAGCATCTATTGCAGCGCCTCCTTTTTCAAGAATCTTGTATCCCTCTTCAGTGGCTTTTATAACACCTTCTTTTGCTTTGTTTTTATCTCTGTGTGTTCCAGCACCTCCATGAACAATTATCCCGAAATCTGCCATTTAAAGCTCCTTTTTAAAAATTGGATTAAATTATAAGGAAATTTAAGCTATGATTTAAAATGTTTTAGAAGTTTTACTCTTCTATTATCTCAATTTTCTCAATGGCATCTTTTTTTCTCAATTTTTTAACAATATCCATACCTTTGATAACTTTTCCAAATACTGTGTAGTTTCCATTAAGATGGGGTGTTGGTGCAAGAGTTATGTAGAACTGGCAGGAACCTGAATTCGGGTCCTGTGACCTTGCCATTCCCAGTGCGCCCTCAACATGTTTTGCATCTTTATGAACTTCTAAGGGAATTGTGTAACCTGCATCTCCGTATCCTGTTCCATAAGGGTCTCCACCCTGAATCACAAAGTTCGAAACATACCTGTGAAATATAAGACCATCATAGAATCCAAGTTTTGAAAGTTTAACAAAATTCTCAACTGTTTTTGGAGCATACTGGGGATAGAGTTCACACAGAATTTCACCCTTATCTGTCTTTATCAGAGCCTTTGTTCCTTCTTTAACTTCTATTTTGACATCCTTATAGTTTTTTGCAACCTCTATCCTTTTTTCAGGCTTTGAGTCTTTGTTTAAAATTCTTTCTATTTTAACTCCCTCTGTCTGGTTTAAGAGCATAAATATAAATATATATTTCATAAACACCTCCTATTCTTTATTTGTTGTATCCCTCTTAAAATCTTTATTTATCACCTTAATTCTGCCTGATTTTCCTCTATTATCCCATTCGTCAATTGCAACCGCACTTAGAAAGTGGATAGAGTCAAAGGGCAGAAATTTAAAGATATAGGGTTCTGAGGAATCCTGTCCCAGGGAATTTTTATCGGCAAATGCTTCCACATATATCACTTTTGATCTGTCTTTTGCATTAACCTTCACAAGTGTTGTTCCTGAAACAAAGGCACCGTTTTCAGGAGAAACTATTTCAACATCAGGAGGGTCTATATCGGGCTTTCCAGGTGGTGGTGCCTTTTTTGCACAGAAAGAAAAACAAAGAAAAAGCAAAAATAAAATTTTTCCCTTTCTAAAGAACATTTTTATCAGCCTTTATAAAATACCCGGGATATTTAACATCAACAAATTTAACAATCTCTTCAAGCCATTTAAAAGTAAAGGTGCTTTGCTTTTTTCTCCTTAATTTTTCAAAATCCTCTCTTCTTTTTAAAGACTTTGCATCCTCTATCATTTCTCTTTTTTCTTCTTCAGATATATGAACCATATTTTTCTTTAAGTGCTTTGAATTCATTGCAGAAGTTAAAAATTTTAAGGCATCGTGCTTCACTCTTTCAATATCCATGCCCTTATCCTTCCTCTATCACCTTTTCTGTGGGAGTAAAATAAATCGTTTCTACAGGATGTGCAATGGGGAAATGAAAATATATTTTCTTTTTTTAATCCCGCATTTAAGAATTTATCTATTATAAATTTTTCAAGGTCAAGATATATTTTTTTATCCCTTTTTTCTATAAATTCTTCAAAGAATTTTGCAACATCCTCTTTTATTTCATAACAGCATTTTTTAATTCCGGGTCCTAAAAATACCCTTGCATCTTTTATATTCCCTCTTTCTTGAAAAATTTTAATTCCTTTCTCAACTATGCCTTTTTTTGCACCTCTCCAGCCAACATGCAAAAGCATAATTAAATTTTTATCAGATATAAAAACTGGAAAACAATCCGCTGTTTTGACTTCAAGAACAACACCTTTGTCAGAGGTGAAAAATCCGTCTCCTTCTTTTTTAAAAAGACTTCCCTTTTTAACCTCTATTATCCTCTCTCCATGGACCTGTTTTAAAGAATGTATCCTTGAATTAAATGGATAAATCCCATCCCAGAGTTTTGTTGTGATGGATATTTTTATATTGTAAAAGTTTGAGTAGAAAATACCTTCTGATAATCTTATTCTGAAATTATTACTCCTCGCACTTTCCACATTCCCATTCACCTTTTTCTAAACTCCCCTTTATATAATCCTCCACAATATCCTTTATCTTTCCGGAGCACCCCATTATTACATGTATTCCCAGTTTTTCAAACCATTCCTGAGCTCTCCTTCCCATACCCCAGCATATCACACACTCAGCACCATTCTGTTTTATCCATTCAGGAATTTGACCGGGTCTGTGTTCTGAAAAAGGAACTTCTTTAACCTCAACCCCTTTTATCTGATTTTCCTCCAGACTCACAAATGTATAATAATAGGACCTTCCAAAATGCTCGTTTATATCATCCTCAAGACCTCTTGGTCCCCTTGATGGTATTGCGATTATCATTCTAATTACCTCCTTTAAAAATTATTTTTATAAAATACATGATAAAAATCCCTGCTAAAAAGAAAATAAAAGAATTTAATGATTTTTTAAAATTCACCTCCTTATGAAGTTCCGGAACAAGGTCAGAAGCAGAAATATAAAAGAAGTTTCCTGCTGCAAAGGGCATTATGTAATGAACATACCGGGTTCCATGAAGGAGATAGTATCCCATAATACCACCTATGATGGCGGTGATTGCAGAGGCAAAATTAAAAAATAGTGCCTTTAACCTTTCCATCCCTCCATAAACCAGTATTGCATAATCACCTATTTCCTGAGGAACCTCGTGTGCCATAACAACGAGAGTTGTTACAACTCCGAAATGAAAACTTACTAAAAAACTCGCAGCAATCACAACGCCATCTATGAAATTATGAAGTCCATCTCCAAGTAAATTTAAGTAGGTAACAGGGTGAATTTCACATCCCCGTTCGTGACAGTGTCTCCACCTTAAAATTCTTTCAAGTAAAAAAAAGAAAATAAATCCTGATATAAAAATCCATGATGCGGTCATCGGAGAAAGATGTTCAAGGGAATGGGGCAAAAGATGCAGAAATGCACCACCTATTAGTGCTCCTGTTGCAAGGGAAATTAGAATAAAAAGTAATTTATCAAGCGTATTTTTTCTTAAAAAAAGGAAAAATATACCCACAAAAGCCACAAGGCTCACAATCAGTGTTGCAATTATAATCCATATTAAAGTCATATTAACTTTTAAAAAGTTTTTCCTTTAATTGAATTATTGATTTTAAGGTTTTACCCTTTGTGTATTCAATAAAACTTTTCCTTATTGGTCATTCGCATTTCAAATGAGAAATATTATCATTTAATTTGAGAAGTCGGGGAGGGAAATGTTTTCATTTTCTTTAAGAAATTTGGCAAATTTAAAAGATGCGAAAATAAGTAAAAATATTGATAGAGTAGATA